>Ga0265297_10000999_pt1 | contig 71821 bp, 64 predicted proteins | sample Munlanlwell13791_FD_192502 | JGI IMG/M metagenome (GOLD analysis project Ga0265297, IMG submission 192502) | Leachate microbial communities from a municipal landfill in Southern Ontario, Canada - Leachate well 137-91 | ecosystem: Engineered > Solid waste > Landfill > Unclassified | place...
TGGCGTGGCTGCCGTGCGAGCCGTGGCTGGAGTGGGAGCCGTGACTGCCGTGCGAGCCGTGGCTGGAATGGCTGCCGTGCGAGCTGTGCGAGCCATGCGACACGTGGTAGCCCGGATTGTCGCCGGAATTGTGCAGGTAGTTGGTGTGCGCCGCCGGAGCCTGATCCGCGTCCACGGCGAGGAATCCGCTCGCCAGCCCCAAGGCCACCGCGCCTTTCACCACGTCTTCCTTGAGGACCTTGCCCTCCTCGCTGTTGAAGAAGACGTCGATGCCTTCCTTCAAATCGGACAGAAGCGACTTTCTTTTTCCTGTGCTCATGGGTTTTCTCCTATCCCTCTTGGGCCGCTTCCTGCATCAGCTTGCGCGCCTCCGCCGAGAGTTCCTTGAGGCGCTCCGGGGAAAGCTGGCTCCCCGCGGCCTCGGCCTGTCTGCGGGCGGCGTATAGGGCCTGCGTGACCAAAAGCTTCTGGACGTTCCCGTTATGCCGGGCCGTGTCCAGGCGGCACTGCTGGTTCAACGCCTCGCAGAGGAAATCCCCGGCCAGGGCGTCGAGTGCCTCCCGCGTCGGCTTCCGCTCGCGCGGCCGCAGCGTGATGCGCACCTTGCCGGACGCGCCCTTCTCCTCGAAGACCTCCGCGCGCCGGGCCAGCAGGCGGGCCGCCAGGGCCATGGCCTCGCGCGTGTAGACGCGTCCGCTCAGGCACGCCGAGACCTCGCCTTTCTTCTCGTCGATCTCCCACATCATTTTACGACCTCCCTGCGGCTGGAGTCCAGCCAGCCCTCGATGACCTCCGCCGCGGCACGATCGTCGAGTTTCTCGAAAAGAATGTCGAATACGCCCTTGAGCACCCTGCAGTGCATGTTCCTCGGGAGCTGCCCCATCAGGCTCCCCTGGGCCTCGTAGTTGTAGACCGGGCACAGCCCGCAGTAGGGCTTGTAGACGCAGCGCGAGCAGGCCGGCTGGGAGTCCAGAACGGAGGCCATGCAGCATCCCTTGGTCGCCGGGCTCGCCATGATCTCGTCATAGCTGTCCCGGAGCACGTTCCCGATGCGGAAGATCGGATCCCCCTGCTGCGCCACCATGCGGCCCTCATCGCACGTGTAGATGTCCCCGTCGAAGTTGTAGGCGACCTGGCCGATGGAGGCCCCGCAGGGCGAACGGCAGTCCACGAAATTCGGGTCGCGGCGCTTGAGGACCTTCCAGGCCAATACCGCGGCCATGCGTTCGATGAAAGGCCGACCCCGCAGGTTGATCTCCAGGATGTAGTCGAGGGCGCGCCTGTAAAAATCCAGGTATTCCTCCGCCCCGTAGCCGATCGTGCCCCACACCTTCTTGGCGTAGCCGATGGGCGAAAGGGGCCTTAGGAATATGCCGCCGAAGCCGGCGTCCAGGTAGGTGTCCACGATCTCCCGCCATGCCGGGAGGGAGAATCGCGTGGTGGTCATCAGCGCGCTGGTCTTGAATATCCTCCGCCTCGGAGGCGGCTCCGAGAGCCGGCGCCTCTCGATCTCCTTGATCCAGCGCACGGCCGTCTCCTGCGAACTCCCGCCGTGGAAAACGCGATTGCGGTCGTGAAGGGGCGCCGGGCCGTCCAGGGAGGTGCAGATCGAGACCTCGTTGTCCAGAAGGAACTCGAGCTTGCCCTCGTCCATCAGGCTCAGGTTGGTCACGACGGACAAAAACAGGCTCCGCTTCTCCGCCTCGTTCCTCTTGCGGGCGTATTGGACCACGAAGCGCACGACCGGCCAGTTCAGAAGCGGCTCGCCGCCCTGGAACTCGATGGCGATATTCCTGTTCGGCCCGGCGAAGACCATGTCCACCGCAGCCTTGGCCGTCTCCAGGCTCATGTCGGTCTCGTGTCCAACCACGCGTCCGGCGCTGGACTGGCAATAGAGGCAGGCGTGGTTGCAGCGCAGCGTCGTCACGAAGATGTGCAACGTGGGCCCCTGCCAAAGGAACCGGTTGAGCGTCCGGAAATCGCCCGCCAGCCCCTTAAAATCCATGCGTTCCCGGATGAAGCCCTTGTCCACGAGCTCCGGGAACCGGCTCTCCGCCGGTCCCAACCGGCCCGCGCGCAGGCGATCGAGCTCTTCCTGGGAAAGGAAAGCGTAGTGGCCCCAATCGTTGGTGATGAGGTGCCTTCCGCCGAGCTTCCTCGAGTAGAGAGGGGCCGCGGTGCAGGTCCGGTCCGGGGCCCTACTTCTCCCCATGGGCCTCCTCCCAGGTGGCGCGGATGCCGAGCGGGTCCTCGGCCTGTTTCGGCTTGCCCTTGGCCTCCTTCTCGACGAGCTCTTCGACCTCCGCGATCAGGCGGTCGAGCTCCTTCTCCTCCTCCGCGGAAAGCTCCGGCTCGGCTCCCTCCTCGGCGGGCTCGGCCTGTCCCGCCCCGGAAAGGGCTTGCCGCACGACGTACTCGTGCAGCGAGCCGTTCCTCGCGAGCAGTTCACCCTGGAACCTCTGCTGGCGAAGCTCCTCGACGAACGCCTTCCCCTCCTCACGGAGTCGGCCGGCCGCGACGGGCGCCCGATAGCGCAACCTCACGCGCAGTCCGCCCGTCGTCGGCTCGATGAGCGGGTCCGCCCGGTCCATGTACAGGTAGGCCGCGAATCGGACATCCTCCGCGGGGCACTCCTTGGAAGCCACCGTCACGGCCAACTCCCTCTCGGCCTCGTTCACCTTGATCTGAGCCACGGTCCCCCCTAAAAAACCGACGCGTCCCTGGTACGCGTTCGGAAACATTATATATAAGTGTCGACTCAGGAGAACAGCCGGATGCCGTAGCCGATCACGTCCCGGCCCAGCAGCAGGGTCAGGGCCGTTCCCGCGAACATCCATAAGGCAAAGGGCTCCGTCTCCCGCACCGCCAGGGCCTGGATGGATCGCTCCTGGCACCAGCGCCGCAAGCTCGCCGCCTGGCCGTCCGTCAGGCCGTCCGGATACCGCCACCGGAAATTCTCCCGGTAGAAGTCCTCGTCCTGCCGGATCGATTCCCACGCGGAGCCGGCCAGCACCAAGCGCGGGTGTATCCGCGCAGCCGGACAATAGGTCACGTTCTCCTCCATGGCCGCGCCCACCAGCGTATAGAGCGCTCCCAGGACCACGCCGAAGAAGGACCACTGCATCAGTATCCTGGCGCCTCCGGTGAACGCGAACGGGAAAAGGACGGGGAACAGGCCCAGGGAGCCCGCGAAGCCGGCCAGGGCTAGGAAGGTGGAAAAGCCCTCCTGAGCCTTGAGCACGCGCCGCAGCAGGCGGGTCCCCGCCTCGAAAAGAAGGCCGAAGAAGGACCATTGGATGAGGCTGATGCGAAAGACCTCCCAGAACGGCTCGCCCCCGGACAGGATGGCGGCGAACACGGCGACCGCCACGATGCCGCCCAGGGTCTCCTGGGACAACCATGCGCTCAGCCGCCGCCAGACCGCCATGACGGCCAAGCCTATCAGCGGCCCCATCACGCGGTAGCCCGGGACCGTGAGATTCAGATGGGCCAGTGTGAGGGCGGCGAAGACCCACAGCCCCGCGGCCGACGCCAGGGACCGCGCCGCCTCCCACGGGCGCTGCGCGGCGCTCGCGAGCCTTGCTCGCGCTCCCTGCGAGACCTCGCGCCAGCACTCGCCGATCGCCTGCGCCCAGTAATCCCCGACCCGAGACCGGCCGAGCGCGCGGTGGAAGGAATAGCCGTGGACCAACCGCATCCTCCACAGCCAAACGAACGATTTGAGCAGGAAAACGACGGCCGCTGGAACGAAGACGTTGGTCAGGAGGAAGACGGGCAGGAGCGCGGACGGGCGCAGCCGGACCGGCGCCGCGAGCGGGAGCGCGGCCGCGAGGATGAGGAAGAGCTTGGCGTCTCCGGCGGGCCATATCTTCAGCAGCCACAATCCGAGCCCCAGCGCCGCGGATACGGCCGCATGGCTCGCCCACAGCCGCCACTGGGCCGCGTCGCTCGCGCCGCTCCACTCCCATGAGAACGCCTCGTTCCACCACGACGCGACGATGAGCGCGCCGTAAAGCGCGCCGACCATGAGGCCGACGCGCGCCAGATCCTTGTTGGGCAGCCTTTTCAGGCTGAGATCGGCCGTTATGCAGCGCACGGCGGCAGCCGCGAGCGCCAGGCAGGCGAGGACCCTGATCCAGCTAGGCAGGGCGGAATTCCTCCCATCCGTAGAGTTCGGGGTATTCCTTCCACGGCCCCTCGCAGGAGCCGGCGAGACGGCATCGGCCGCACGGCGGCCCCTTGGCCTTCCCCTCCGTGCGCCGCCAATGCCCGAAATCCTCCACCCGCGTGCTGTCCACCACGGCCGTGTCCGGGATGATGTCCTCGGCGACGCAGCGCTCGAGACCCCTCATCATGCACAACGGGATGGCTTCCGTATAGGCGGGGATCCCCGCGGAAAGGCCGACCTCGAGGCCGCGGCGCACGTACGGCACGGCCTCGCTCATGCGCGGGACGATCCACGCCCGGTTCTTCCAGGCCGTGCCCACGACGTGGACGAACGCGAACTGGTACATGTCCACTCCGAGGCGGACCAGCAGCCGCGCGAGGTCCGGGAGATCCTCGTAGTTCCCGGAGGTGACCACCGTGTTGGTCAGGACGTACGCGCCCAGGGACTTGAGGTTGCGTATCCCGGCCGCGGTCTGGCGCCAGGAGCCCTCGGCGCGCGTGAGGGCCTCGTGGACGGCGGGCCGCGATCCGTGGATGGCGGGCGCGAACTCGTTGACCCCCGCCTCCATCAGCCGCTCGCAAAGGTCCTTATAGGCCAACATCCTGCCGTTGGTCTGGAGCTGGATGGCCTGGTACTTCAGCCGCTTGGCCTCCCGGACGAAGTCCAGCAGGTCCGGATGCAGGGTCGCCTCGCCGCCGGTGAAGACCACGCCGCCGAAACCCCTTCCGCGCGCCTCGCCGAGCTCCCGCAGGACCTCGTCCGCGCCGCGCGACGCGCAGGCGCTGCGCTTGTCGCCCTGGGCGCAGAAATGGCACCGGTTGTTGCAGATATAGCCGATCTTGATGTCCAGCCTCCTGGGCGCCGGCGGAGGATCGACGTGGGTGCCCATGGTCCAGCGGGTCAGTCCTTGGGGCAGCACATGAACGGCGCGTCCGCGCCCGGACGCCTCAGCTGCTTGAACGGGAACAGAGTGACGCCGCTCGGCGGGGCGGGCTGCGGGCCGTGTTCGATCACGGTGCTGAAGAACACCCAGTACATCGGGACCCCCCGATGGCTCTGCCCCTCATGATACAACCCGGCCGTCCACGTCGCGTAGTAGTTGTTGCCGACGGAGCCGCAAGATGTCATCCCCCCCACCAGCGACGGGCGCAGGAACACGCAATCGTTGGCCCCGAGCCCCCCCGTGGTAGGCTCGTATTTTATGGACTTCTGGAACCTGCCCTGCCCTTCCACTTGCAGGCTGTACGTGGGGTTGGAGACCCCGATCCCGACCCTGCCGCTGACGATGAGCCCGTCCGGGTTGGGATTGGGATCCCATCCGGCCGGCTCCGGGATCGGATTGCCCGAGGTGTCCGCGCCTTGTTTGTACCGCTCATAGCCGGCGCCCACGGACATGGCGCCCTTGACGCTCAGCTTGCTCCCGGGCTGCGTCGTCCCGATGCCGACCTTGTAGGGCTGCGCGCCCGCGAGCGGCGTCTGATACGCGAGATAGGTGTTCCGGGATGCTCTCAGTTCCTGGTAGACCCCGTAAGGAGCGGGATAGTAGGTGGTCAGGGTCAGGGACTCCGGCGCGGACGGCCTCGGCAGACCGAACACGAACAAAACCGCGAAGCCCGCGGCCTTCGCCATCCTGCCCATGGCTAATCCGTCCTCCTGCAGCACATGAAAGTGACGTTCGCGCCCATCTGCACTTGCCGGCCCCACACGAGGTCCTGGTAGGCGCTCGGCATCCCGACATAGGTCGTCCCTTTTGAATAAAATCCGGGCGTCCAGGTCGCGTAATAGCCGGCGCTGCACAGGGTCGTGCCGCCCCCGGCCGACGGCGTCCGCGGAACGCAGGCGCCCAGTTGGTTGACGTAGATGTTCTTCGTGAACCGGGCTCCTCCGACCACGTCCAGGGCATACGCGGGCTGAGCGACGAACGGATCGCCCGGCGCCGGATAGGGAGTCCCGACGCCGAGCCTTCCCTTGACGATGAGTCCGTCCGGGTTCGGGGCGCTGGCCCATCCGGCCGGCGCCGCGGTCGGATTGCCCGTGGTGTCCGCCCCTTGCTTGTACGAGTCATAGCCGTCGCCCACGGACACGGCGCCCTTGACGCTCAGCTTGCTCCCGGGCTGCGTGGTCCCGATGCCGACCTTGTAGGACGGAGCCTCGAACGCGAAAGACACGCTTCGGGTGGCGCGCATCTCCTGGTAGACCCCGTAGGGGGCTGGATAGTAAGTGGTCAGGGTCAACGACTCGGGAGCCGACGGCGCCGGCCGGGCCAGCACGAACGACGCCGCGAGCCCAAGCGTTTTGGCTACTCTGAGCGCTCTCATACGCGTCATTTCCTCGGGCAACACATGAACGTGACGTCCGCCGTCGTTTCCATCTCTTGCGCGAACAGGCCCGTCTTGACCGTGGTCTTGAACACCGACGGGATCCCGACATACGTGAAGCCTTCGACGTAAAGGCCCGATGTGAACGTCGCGTAGGAGCTCAGCGGGCAATACGTGTACCCTATCCCGCTGGCGGCCATGGGGTAACACCCCGTCGTCCCCACGCGGACCGGCCTCGTGAACCGCGCGCTGCCCGCCACGTCGAGCGCGTAGGCCGGATGCGTGTTATCGCCGGGATAGGGATAGGGGGTCCCGACGCCGACCCGGCCCCTGACGATGAGCCCGCCAGGATTCGCGCTCTGGTCCGATGTCTCGAATCCGTCGCCCACGGCCGCGCTTCCGCTGACGCTCAGCTTGCTCATCGCTTGCGTCGTCCCGATGCCGACCTTGTCGGACGCCTGCCCGTACGCGAGATACACATCCCGCGTGGTCCTCATTTCCAAATAGGTCCCGTACGGGGCGGGGTAATACGTGGTCAGCGTCAAGGACTCGGCCGCCGCCGGCCTCGGTTGGGCCAGCGCGAGCACTATCAACAAGATGAAAGGCACGAATATTCTGGCCGCTGCGGGCGCCATAGTTGTATACCGGTCCGGCCAGTTCCTCTTCTAAGAATAACCCCTTTTCCCAATGGGGTCAAGGGGCTGATTCCAGCTCCCGGAGCGCGCGCCGGAGCATCGTGCGCATCATCTCCCCCTCGGGAGGGTCGCTCTCCGCCAGGGCCCGGCGATAGGTCCTCAGAGCCGCGTCGCGGCGCCCCGCTTCCGCCTGCAGCGAACCGAGGCTCAGGGCGGCGGAAAGCAGACGCGGCTCGATGTCCAACGCCCGGGAGAGGCTCCGCTCGGCCTTGCGTGGTTCTCCGGCAAGAAACTCGCAGATGCCCTTGTCCCTGTGGAAGACGGCCTCCTGCGGCATCTCCAAAACGAGCCCTTCCAGTATCGCGCGCGCGCGCGGGAACTCACCGAGGTCCTGGTAGAGCAGGGCTGCGGCGTGCCTGTCCGCCGGACCCGCCGCGACCTCCAGGGCGCGCTCCAAGGCGCGGAGCGCGTCCTCATGGTTTCCGGACGCCTCCGCCGCCCTGGCCAAAAGGCCCCATACTCCAGATCCCTCGGGGTGCGCGTCCGTCAGATCCCCGGCCAAAGCGAGCGCCTGCGAAGCGCGCCCCTGGGCCAATCGCCGCTCCACCAACGCGCTCTGACTCTCCAGCGGCGAGGGGGGGACGACGGAACCGCTGGTCGCGAGATCCGCAAGAAACAGCTCGCGCTGGCAGCCGTGCAGAGTCTTGATGCCTGGACCCGCACGGCGCCCGTCCTTGGGCGAGACTCTATAGAATCCCAGCCGGATGCGGCCCGGAGGAGTGACGTCCGTCTCCGGGCAATAGGGATCGGACTCGAACGACTCCTCCAGCAAGGGCTCCAGGCTCAACTCGTTCAGGATGCGGGCGCACTCGTCCCGGAGCGGAGGCGATGCGTGCCGATGGGTCTCGTCGAAACGCCGGCCATAACATCGGAGCGAAAGATAAAGGACCGGCCGGTAGCCCGTTCCCAGAAGGCACCGCAGGTAGCGCGTCACCGCCGGCTTGTCCGGGACCAGCCCCGTCGAGCCCTCGGGAAGCCGGCAGCTGTTGAGGGTCAAGAGGGTGGGCGGCTTGGGCCAGAGCAGGTGCGGGAGGGGCGTGATGTCGCCGAGAGAAAAGAGCTCTGAGCCCAGAGGGATCCTCGACGGCGCGTCCCGCAGGAAGGAGAGCTCCCGCTGCATGTTGTGTTCGCTCACGATCCCATCGAGGTAGAGCAGGGGTTGCGCCAAGGCCGCGGCGGCGAGGATAGACGAACCCGCCGCGCGCCAGGCCGGACTCCGCAAGGCCGCGCAGACCCCGGCCGCCCCGAAGCCGCACATCAGGAGATACAGGGGAAGGATGTGGGCGTGCTTGACCAGGGCCGCGTGAGGAGACCCGGCGACGATCACGACCGCCGATTCCAACAGGAACACGCTGAGCAGGACGGCTCCGAGCCTGCGCGGGGACCGGATCGCGGCGATCGCGGCTCCGACGAAGAAAAGAAGCATGTAGATCGGGGGAGAGAAACGGATGTTGAAAAAGGGATTGCGGGCGCCGGCCATGAAGCGTACGACTTCCGTCAGATAGGCGGCGGGCTGGCCGAGCGTCCCCGCCCACGCGCGGTACACGAAAGGAAGCGGCTGGATGAAGAGCGCGGGCAGCGCCAGAAGAAGGAGGGCCGCGGCCAATACCCCGAGCTTCGTGCGGGAAACGGGAAGAAGGACCCCTTGCGACTCTCCGGAGGTCGAGAAAAAAAGAACGGCTGCGGGTAAAACCGGCAGGAACGCCACGTGGACGCCGAGGACGCACCCCAGGGAAAGCGCCGCGCCGAGCAGGACCGGCCAACCGCGGTCCTCCCTCAGGAGCGCCGCGTAGATCAAGGCGAGCAGAAGCGGGACGGCCCCGAAGGTGAAGACATTATCCCCGAAAGCCAGCCGGATGGCGGATGGGCAGCACGCCTCCAGGAGCGCGCAGAAGAGCGCGACGCCGCTGTCGCGGAAAAAAACGAGGGCCAAGACGAACATGAGCAGACAGTGCGTGCACGCGGCGATGCCGCCGGCCAGGAACCCGGCCGCGCCCGGAGTCCCGGGCAGCACGCGCAACGCGAGGCGCAGGTACTCCGCGTAGCCGTAGCCGCTGTAGTAGACCTGCATCTCCTGGACATCGTCCAGGGAGCGCGCCCCATAGCTTTCCCCCCCCGCGACGAGGCTCATCTGACCGCACCCGCGGTAATGCGTCTGGACCACGTTCCTGGGAGAAAGCCCGGCCCGGAGCATGATGCCGCCGGCCAGTATCGCGGCCAGGCAGAGCAGCGTCTTCCTCGGCAGCGTGCGCAGGAGTCCCCGGATGCTCCAAGCGGCCAGGGCCGCGGAGGCCAGGAACAGGGCCTGCCAGAGCGACACGGAGAACAACTCCGCGTTGAAAAGGGGAAGGCAGAGTTTCTCGATCAGGAATGCCGACATCGGCATCCGAGCTTCAGGCGCCGATGGAAGGCACGGACAGCACCGGGATGGGGGAGTATCGGACGACCCGCTCCGCGGTCATGCCCAGGACGACATCCTTCCAGAATCGGCGGCGATGGGCCGCGAGGATGATCAGGTCGAACTTTCCGACGGCGGCCTCCTCCAGGATGCAGTGCTCGGCGGGGCCCCGGCGCAGGACGACCTTGGGATGGAGCGCTCCCAAAGCCTCGAGCCGCTCCTTCATCAGGCGAAGACCGACGTCCGGGTCCCTGCGTCCCTCCACCGCATGGAGGACGCTGACATGGGCATGGAGCGACTCCGCCATGCCGAGGGCGTAGAGCAGGGACCGGTCTGCGTGCTCGGTGAGGTTCATGGGCACCAGGATCTTCCCCGGGCGGAACGGGGACTTGCGCTCATGCACGGTCATGACCGGCACGTTCGAGACCCGGACCATGGTCTCCGCGACCGAACCGAAGACCAGGTGGCGCAGCCCCGTGTATCCATGCGTGCCCACCACGATCATGCCGTGGGGATGGTCCTGCGCGAAGCGGGAAAGGACCTCGGTCGCGTAGCCCTCGAGCGTGTGCACCTTCGCCCGGTGCTCGGGATAGTCCTCCACGAGCTTGCGCAGTTCGGCCTCCACGAAGCGGCGGTAGGACTTCCACTGCTCCGCCGCCGCGCCCTTCCCCCCGCCCAGGCGCGGGTTGGGCATCGCCTCCTGCATGTAGAGGACCTCCAGGACCGCGCCGCTCGCGCGGCCGATGGACTTCGCGACCTGCAGAGCCGACATGGACGGCTCGGCGAGGTCCACGGGGATCATGATGCGGCCCGGGGGAAAAGGAGGATGCCGCGTCATGGATGTCCCTTCCCCCCCAGCAGCTTCCGGCGGCACTCGTTGACCGTACGGCGGGACACCGTGATGCCCGCCTCGCTGGCTAAGCGCCGCATGAGGCGCTCATCCGTCACGGGATCGCCAAGCTCCCCGCGGTCGCGCCAATCCGAGAGCACCGCGAGGATGACCGAGCGCTGGCTCGTCATGAGGCTCTTCAACGGGACCTCCTCTCCCCAGGGGGTCTGCGCCGAACGGCTGCCGACCGCCCGGCTCACCGTGCTCGGGGCCACCCCGATGCGGCGCGCCACCTCGCGCAGCGAGAGCGGCCGGCAGCGGTGGTCCAGCCGGGTCCGAAGATAGGCGGACTGCTCCGTGGTGACACGCGACAAGATCTGGAAGAGTATGTCCTGGCGCATGTTGATGAGCTCGATCTTCTTGAGCACCTGCCGCAGGCGGCGCCTCTCCGCGGACGAAAGGATGTTCTCCCGCTTCCAATCCTCGAGCTTCTCGTAGTCAACCATGTAGCGGCCGCGCGCCCAATGAGGAGAGAGGAAACGGAAGTACAGGTTGTCCCTCTCGCACGGGTCCTGCTCGATGGCGGCGATGCAGTAGTATCGGAGTCCCGCCGCGTCCGGCGTCCGGCCCGGCCGGAAGAACTCGGACCGGGCCCCCACCTCGAGGATGAGGTCCAAGATGCGGCGGCCCTGCTCCTCCGAGATGCCGACCGCGTCGCAGATCTCCGGGAGCGGTTTTCCCTCCTCCCCGTACAGGAAATAGCGTTCGAACGCCTCCCGGCCGATACGGCGCAGGAGGCGTACGAGATTTTTGTGCTTTTCCAGCACGGTCTGGATCTCCGAGGACTCCCCGCCGGGGGCGCTCCACTCCTTGAGCTCGAAGAATCCGGTGTGCAGACTGGACGCGGGCCAGCGCCGCCGACGCAGCACAGGATTCTGCTCCCGGCTGCCGAAGACCATCTTGCGGAAGAGCGGCTCGGACTCCAGGTCCGTGATCTCCCGCAAGACCTCGGGCTCGCGCATGGCGATCCATTGGGCCGCGGTGAGCCGGCCGTGCAGGAGCTGCCAGTTCTGCACCTTCTGCTGCAGCTGGAGCGACTGCTGCGGTGTTCCGGATGCGGGGGTCATGGCAGCGAGGACCGGCCTATTATAGCAACAAAACTGCCGGAGTCCGCGCAACACCCGTCCCCAAAAAACGATAGAATCGGATTCCAATCATGAGCGACGAGCGCTACCGCATCCTTTTCGACGTCGCCTCGGACATGATCCTCCTGCTCGACCCTATGAGCGGGGAGGTGGTCGACGCCAACCCGACCGCCGTGCGCCTGCTCGGCTATTCCCGCGACGAGCTCCTCAGGACCAGCTTCTTCAGCCTCCTGGCCTCCGACGCCGAGCTGGCAGACACGCGCCGCGTCCTGGAGCAGGCCCTGAAGACCGGCGCCGGCACCCGCGTCTCGGTATTCCGGACCAAGAGCGGCGGGCTCCTGGAAGCCGAGATCCGCAATACGCCGTTGCCCCTGGAGGAACGGGCTTTGATGCTCGGCATCGGCCGCGACCTGACCGCCCAAAGGCAGCTCGAGCGCCGCGCCCTCGCCTTCTATCAGGCCTTCCTCAACTCCAACGATTACATGTTCTACACGGACCGCAACGGCCTCATCCTGGACGTGAACGAAGCCTTCATCCGCCGCTTCGGCTATGCGCGCGAGGAGGCCGTGGGACGGACCCCGAAGATCGTCCGCTCCGCCCATACCACTCCCGAACTCTACAAGCGGCTCTGGAGCGACATCCTGGACCCGGCCCGCGGATTCTGGCGCGGCCGCATCATCAACCGCACCAAGGGAGGAGACGAGGTCCCGGTCATGCTCTCGGCTACTGCCGTCCGGGATTCGCGCGGCGAGATCGTCGGCTTCGTCTCGAGCGCAGTGGACATGTCGGAGCACGAGGAACTGCAGCGCCGCCTCGCCCAGAGCGAGTCTCTGGCGGCGGTCGGGACCATGGCCGCGGTCGTGGCCCACGAGATCCGCAACCCCCTAGCCTCCATCGTGACCGCGGCCTCGTCCCTGGCGCGGGAGGGACTCTCTTACAAGGAGCGCGAGACCCTTCTCACCGTGCTGCGAAAGGAAAGCCTCCGCCTGACCGAGACCCTGAACCAGTTCTTGCAGTACGCCCGGCCGCGCGAGGTCAAGCTCGAGCAGGCGAATCTCAACGATCTGGTGCAGGAGGTCCTGGCCATGATCCGGGCCGATCCCAAACTCCAGGGCTCCGTCCGCATCAGCGAGGAGCTTTCCCCGGGCCTGCTGTCCTTCCGGTTCGACGCGGACGCGGTCCGGCAGGTGCTCTGGAACATCATCCTCAACGCGCTCGAGGCCATGAAGGGAAAGGGGCGCCTTAATGTCGCGACCGAGGCCAAGGACGGCTCGGCCCTGGTTCACGTGACCGATTCCGGCCCCGGGATCCCGAAGAAGCAACTCTCCAAGATCTTCCAGCCGTTCCATACGACCAAGCGGCAAGGGACCGGCCTGGGACTGCCCGTGGCCGACCGGATCGTGGCCGCGCACGGCGGCCGCATCTTGGTCGAGACCCAGCCCGGCCTCGGAGCGAAGTTCTCCATCCAGCTGCCGCTGCGCCAGGAGGCGCCATGACTCAAGCCCCTCACGCCACCGTCCTCTTCGCCGAGGACGACGCCTCGATGCGGGCGGTGCTGTCCATGGAGTTCAAGCGCCTGGGGCTCGACGTCGCGGCCGTGGGCGGAGGGCAGGCCGCGCTCGACGCCATGGTGAAGCGCCACTTCGATCTCGTGGTGACCGACCTCAAGATGTCGGGGGTCGACGGCTTCCAGGTCCTCAGGGAGGCCAAGCGCCGCATGCCCCAGGCGCAGATCATCGTCATCACCGGGCATGGATCCATCGACTCCGCGGTGCGCGTGATGAAGGCCGGAGCCTTCGACTACCTCACCAAGCCGGTGGAGCCCGAGGCTCTCGGGATCGTCATCCAGAAGGCACTGGAGCGCAAGCGCCTGCTCAACGAGGTCGAGCACCTCAAGGCGCAGGTGCGCGGGAAATTCAGCTTCGAGAACATCATCTACGCGAGCCCCGCGTTCCACCGCATCCTGGAGCTCGTCAGCAAGGTCGCCGCCACGGACGCCTCGGTCCTCATCGAGGGCGAGTCCGGGACCGGCAAGGAGCTTATCGCGCGCGCCATCCACTCGGCCAGCGCGCGGCGGAACCACCCCTTCGTGGCCGTGAACTGCGGCGCCCTGCCCGAGGGGCTCCTCGAGAGCGAGCTCTTCGGCCACGCGCGGGGGGCCTTCACTGGCGCCATCGCCCACAAGCGGGGGCTCTTCGAGGAGGCGCGGGACGGGACGCTCTTTCTCGACGAAATCGGCGAGATGAGCCCCGCCCTGCAGGTCAAGCTCCTGCGCGCCCTTCAGCAGGGCGAGATCCGCCGCGTCGGGGAGAACCGGAACATCAAGGTGAACACCCGGATCATCGCGGCCTCCAACCGCGACCTCAAGAAGGCCATGCAGGACGGCGCCTTCCGCGACGACCTCTACTACCGCCTGAACGTCTTCCCCATCGTCGTCCCCCCCCTGCGGGACCGCAGGGAGGATATCCTCCCGCTGGCTGAGCGCTTCCTCCGGACGGCCCGGGAGAAGCACGGCGGCCGCGCCCAGCGTCTGGCGCCCGAGGCGGCCAAGGCGCTGCTGGGGTATCAATGGTCCGGCAACGTGCGCGAACTCGAGCACGCCATCGAGCGCGCCGTGATCCTCTGTCCTGGGGATGAGATCCGGCCCGAGGACCTCCCTCCGGAGGTCCGCCCGCACGACGCGGACTCGGCGCGTGTGCGCACCCTCTCCGAGGTGGAACGGGAACACATCCTCAAGGCCATGGAGTCCTGCGGCGGCAGCACCGCCGAGACCGCGCGGCGCTTGGGCCTGAGCCGCGACGGCCTGGCCCGTAAACTCAAAGAACTCGGCTTAGGGATCAAACCTCACAAATAGCGACTTTCAGCGGAGGGTTCCCGTCGAAAGACGGAAAATCCTCGTCCGGCTTGACGGCCCGCATGGAGCGGATGGGCCGCCCCGCCTTGGCGGCGCAGCGCCGGAGGGTCTCCATCCAGGAGTCGAGAGGGACGTTCGCCGCGTGGTTGGTCGCGATGACGAGCCCTCCGCCCGGCTTGGCGGCCAGCAAAGCCGGCTTGAACAAGCCGGGGTAGTCCCCTTGAACATCCACGGCCCCGAACGGACCCTTGGCCCAGGCGGGCGGGTCGAGGAACACGATGTCGAAGCTCCGGGGCTCGAACTTCGGAAACCTCCTCTTCTGCGACCGCCGCGATCCGGGCGGAAGACCGGCGAGCTGACGCATGGCCGGAAGGCAATCCCCCCGGATGATGCGGAACCTCTCCGAAGGGACGCCGTTGAGTTCGGCGTTCCTGCGTCCGACCTCCAGGTTCGAGGACGCGAAATCCACGTTCCAGACCTCGCTCGCTCCAGCGGCTGCGGCGCACACTCCGACGCCGCAGGTGTAGGCGAACAGATTCAGGACGCTGCGGCCCTTGGCGGCCTCCCGCACGCATCTGCGGCCGGCGCGCAGGTCCAGGAACAACCAGGGGTCCATGCCCCGGTGCCGAGGCCGGATGAGGTATTTCAGGCCGAACTCGCGGCACTGGAACTCGTCGGCCGAGACGGGCGGCGCCGTCTTCCCGCGATGGTTGTACACGAAAGAGAATCGCTCCGGGAACGCCTTCCGCAGGTCGTCCTCCAGCGCCCCGCTCAGCTCTTCCCGGAAAGTCTGCGCCAGGACCAGAGGACCGTACCGGTCCACCGTCAGCCCCGGAAGGCCTTCGGCGATGCCGTGGAACAGGCGATAGCAGTCCGTCCCTTCCGCACGAAGGCGGTCCAGCAAGCCTTCCCGCCTGCGCAGGGATCCCTCGAGCAAAGAGGCAAAAGAGCCCATCGCTCTAGTGTACCATTAACGTCGGGAAGCGACGGAATGCTAGCGGGAGGCCCCGCGCAGGAGGTCCGAGAGGGTCGTGCCGAGAGCTCCGGCGATGCGCGAGAGCACTCGCAGGCTCGGGAGCTTGCTCCCCCTCTCGATATGGCCGATGAACGTGCAGTGGATGCCGGCTTTCTCGCTCAACGCTTCCTGCGTCAATCCAAGGTGAAGCCGCTGCGTCCTGACGTTCTGTCCAAGCGTCTGGGCGATTCTTTTCATAACCCGTGCGGGAAAACGATATCTTAATGTTTTCCTCCAAGGAACAGTCCCACAGTCTTTCCTATAGGATGGACGAGTCGGCTCAACGGGGGCTTGCTTCGCCCTTAAATCAGGCTCAAATCGCATATTACGACTGCGGGTCTCTGGCTTGGCACCCAAGTCGAAGCTATACTGGGGAATCCCATGCAAGCCAAGGACTGCCGCATCCTCGTGGTCGACCCGTCGCAGAACGCGCTCAGCGCCCTCCGGAAGGTGCTGTCCAGCGCGGGCTTCGGCGTGGATACGGCGCAAAACACCGTGGATGCCCTCTCCTTGATGCTGGAAGGGGGTCATAGCCTCGCCCTCCTCGATGCCGCGCTCCACGACCGGCCAGTGTCGGAAACCATCGCCCAATTCAAGCACTTGCGGCCCGAATTGCGGATACTCCTCATGGCGGGGAGCCCGGAAAAGGCTGTGCCGGCCGAAGGCGTAGAGGGTGTCCTTAAGAAGCCGTTCTCCAACGAAGAGCTCTTGTCCGCGATCCGAAGATCCCTCAAAGGCTGAAAAACGGCGGAGCCCGCCCGAAGGCGAGCCCCGCTGACGATCCATCCGCGCGCCGCTATTTCTTCTTTTCCTGAATGACCGCCTGCGCGGCCGCGAGCCTCGCGATGGGCACGCGGAAGGGCGAGCAACTCACATAGTCCAGCCCGATCTTGTGGCAGAACATGACCGAGGCCGGTTCGCCGCCGTGCTCGCCGCAGATGCCGATCTTCAGGTCCTTGCGCACCTTGCGGCCGCGGTCCACGCCCATGCGCATGAGCTCGCCGATGCCGAGCTGGTCGATGGTCTGGAACGGGTCCGCGGGCAGGATGCCCTGCTCCACGTAGTCTCCCATGAAGGCTCCCGTGTCGTCCCGGGAGAACCCGAAGCCCATCTGGGTGAGGTCGTTGGTGCCGAAGGAAAAGAACTCGGCCACGCCCGCGAGCCGGTCCGCCACGATGCAGGCCCTGGGGATCTCGATCATGGTCCCGACCATGTGCGGAATGGCCTTGAGCCCCTTGCTCCTGAGCACTTCTTTGTAGACCTTCTCCACGATGGCGTACTGGTGCGCCAGCTCGGCCTCGGTGCAAACCACCGGGATCATGATCTCGGGGATGGTCTTCATCCCCTCCTTGATGAGCTCGGCGGCGGCTTCCAGGATGGCGCGCACCTGCATCTCCGTGATCTCCGGGTAGGTGACCCCGAGACGCACGCCGCGGTGCCCCATCATGGGGTTGGACTCGCGCAGTCCGGCGGCCCGCTTCTCGAGCTCGTCGAGGCTCACGTTCAGGCTCTTGGCCAGCTCCTCGAGCGCCTTCTTCTCGTGCGGGACGAACTCATGCAGGGGCGGGTCCATGGTGCGGATGGTGACCGGCAGGCCGTTCATGGCCTTGAGCGTGGCCTTGATGTCCGCCTTCATGTGTCCGAAGAGCTCGTCGAGCGCCAGGCGCCGCTCCTCCTCGGTCTTGGATACGATCATCTTGCGGAGCTTGAAAAGAGGCTCCGCCGAGCCCTTGCCGTAGAACATGTGCTCGATCCGGAACAAGCCGATGCCCTGGGCCCCGAATTTGCGCGCCCGGGTCGCATCCTCGGGAGTGTCCGCGTTGGCCCGCACCTTGAGCCTGCGGATGGAATCGCAGAGCTTCAGGAAGGCGTCGAGCATCTGATTCCCTTCGCTGGCGTCGCGCAGTGGCAGCTGGCCCTTGTACACGAGCCCCTTGGAGCCGTTCAACGAGAGCCACTCGCCCTCGCGCAGGGTCTGCCCGTCCACGGTCAGGGTCTTGGCCCGGAGGTCGACGGACAAGGCCGCGCAGCCCACCACGCAGCACTTCCCCCAGCCGCGCGCCACGAGAGCGGCGTGGGAGGTCATGCCGCCGCGCGCCGTGAGGATGGCCTGGGCCGCCCGCATGCCCTCTACGTCCTCGGGGTTCGTCTCTTCGCGGACCAGGATGACCTGTTTGCCGTCCTTGGCCCATTGCACGGCCTCATGGGCGGTGAACACGATCATGCCGCGCCCTCCGCCCGGGCCCGCCGGCAGGCCCTTGGCCAGGGGCTTGTTGGCCGCCTCGGCCGACGGGTCGAGGATGGGGTGCAGGAGCTCGTCAAGCTGGGCCGGGGTGACCCGGCTGACCGCCTCTTCCTTGGAGATGAGCTTCTCTTTGAGCATGTCGAGCGCGGTCTTCACGGCCGCGGGCCCGTTCCGCTTGCCCACGCGGCACTGCAGCATGTAGAGCTTGCCCTTCTCGATGGTGAACTCGATGTCCAGCATGTCCCGGTAATGCTTCTCGAGCCGGTCCCGGATGTCCGCGAGCTCCTCGTAGGTCTGCGGCATGACCTGCTCGAGGCTCTTGAGGCTCCGGCTCTGGTCGCTGCGGCTCGCCTCGTTGATGGGCGCCGGGGTCCGGATGCCCGCCACCACATCCTCTCCCTGGGCGTTGACCAGGAACTCCCCGTAGAAACGGTCGTCCCCGGTTCCGGGGTTGCGTGTGAACCCCACGCCCGTGGCGCTGTCGTCGCCCATGTTGCCGAACACCATGGACTGCACGTTGACCGCGGTCCCCCACTCCTCCGGGATGCCCTCGATCTTCCGGTAGGCCACGGCCCGCCTGCCCATCCAGGAGGCGAACACCGCGCCGACCGAACCCCAGAGCTGGGCCATGGGGTCGTCCGGGAACTCTTTGCCCAGCACCTCGCGTACCTTGGCCTTGAACTTGGTGCAGAGCTCCCGGAGGTCCTGCGCGCTCAGGTCCGTGTCCTGCTTGGCGCCGCGCTGCTCCTTCATGTGATGCATGATGCGCTCGAGCTGCTTGCGGATGCCCATGTCGTCGGCCGGTTCGATGCCCTCGGCCTTCTCCATGACCACGTCCGAGTACATCATGATGAGCCGCCGGTAGGAGTCGTACACGAAGCGCTCGTTGTTCGTGAGCCGGATGAACCCCGGGATCGTCCGCTCGGTCAGGCCGACGTTCAGGATGGTCTCCATCATGCCCGGCATGGACTTGCGCGCTCCGGACCGGACGGACACGAGCAGCGGGTTGGCCGGGTCGCCGAAGAGCTTGCCGGTCAGCTTCTCCACGTGCCGCAGGTTCTCGTCCACGAGCTCGCGCAGGCCCTTGGGGTAGGTCCGCTTGTTCTGCCAGTAGTAGGTGCAGATCTCGGTCGTCATGGTGAACCCGGGAGGCACCGGCAGCCGCAGGCTGGGATGGCCGGCCATCTCGGCGAGGTTGGCGCCCTTGCCGCCGAGCAGGTTCTTCATGGACTCGTTGCCGTCCGCGCGGCCTCCTCCGAAGAAGTAGATCGGTCTTCCGCTCTTCTTGGAACCGGAGCTGGGACCTGACTTGCGGCTCAACGTGGATGCGGGCATGGGGTCTCTCCTGAGGTACCGTCTATATGTCATTTCAAGTATAGAATTTAGGCGGCCTCGACGGCAAATCGGTCCGAGTCTGCTACAATAACGAACGTACTCCATGACGCTTCATGCGCTCGCCTTGTCCTTTCTGTACGCCGCCTTCGCCTCGGAAGCGCCGCGCGCGAACGCTATCCTTGAGGGGGACCGAGCCGTTTTCGAGGACGCGCAAAAGCAGATGGATGAACTCTTCCCCCTCGCGGAGGACCTCCGCAGGCTCCAGCTCGGATATCCGCGCTATTCCTCGCTCGACGACATCGCCCCCGAACACGCAGGGCTCCGGTCCCGCCTGGAAGAGCGGGTCGACGCGCTTCGGGCGAAGCACTCGGTACTGCGGGACATCCGGCAGCGCCAGCTCTATGTCAGCGGCATCCGGGTCGTGGGTCGCGCGAAGACCGGCCGCGGGCAGACCCCGGACCAGTCCCTGGCGACCCTGTTCGATACCGATGCGGAGGAGAAGAAAGTCGACGCGTTCTTGAAAGAGATGAAGGTCCTGTTCGCGCGCGACGACGCGGACTACGCGACCCTTCTCGCGCGGCTCGAGGCGGAGCGCCAAAAACGCTTGGCTGCACGCTTGGGCGCCGCCGCCCTCGCCCTGCTGGCCGTGGGGCTCTGCGTCTGGGGATTCTCGGGCCTTCGGGCTCGGACGTCCGGATAGACGAAAAGGGCGGGGGCAGCGCCGTCTGTCCCCGCCCTTTCGAGTCCTGGGTGTTACCCTAGCTGCAGATCTTGCACTCGAACTCGGATAAGGCCCGCATCTCCTCCTCGAGGTACGAACGCCTCCGGGAGAAGAGCTGCTTCCAATCCACCTCGTGCCCGTCGAAGTCCGGCCCGTCCACGCAGGCGAATTTGGTCTTGCCGCCCACGGAACAGCGGCATACCCCGCACATGCCCGTCCCGTCGATCATCACCGGGTTGAGGCTCACGATGGTCTTGATCTTGTGCGGCCGCGTCGCCTCGGAGGAGCGCATCATCATGAGCGAGCAGCCCAAGGCGATGACGCGGTCGATCTTCTCGCCGCCCTTCACCAGGTTCTCGACCGCCTCCACGATGCGGTTCTTGCCGTCCGGCGCGTCCTCGAGCGTGGCGAGGACGACCTTGTCCGCGAACTCCTCGTACTTCTCCCTCCAGTAGACCAGGTCCTTGGTCTTGGCCTCGAGGAGCATGATGACCTTGTTGCCCGTCTTCTTCAGAGCGCGCGCGACCGGGAGGATGGCGCCGATGCCGTAGCAGCCGGCCATGCAGACCACGGTGCCGAACTTCCCGACCTCCATGGCCCGGCCCAGGGGGCCGACGCAGGTCTCGATCTCGTCGCCAGCCTTGAGCTGCGCGAGACGATGCGTGGAGGCGCCCACGGTCATGAACACGATGGAGAGAGTCCCGTCGTCCTTGTTCCAATCCGCAACGGTCAGGGGGATGCGCTCCGCCGTCTCGTCGATCTTGACGATCACGAAGTTGCCGGGCTCGACCTTGCGCACCACGTCCGGGGCCGAGACCCTCAAGAGGTGGATGTTGGGGACCAGACGCGTTCTTTCGATGATCTTATGCATGGTTGACCTCACACCTTCTCGATGCGCACCGCGCACGTCTCATCCGGCGTCTTGCTCGCCGGGTCCAGGATGCCGTCGAGGACCTTGGCCGGGGAGGCCTCGCCGCTGCGCGCGAGGACCCTGGCAACTCCCGGCCGCGCTCCCGCGCGGACCGAGGCCCGCGCCGAAAGAGCTCCGCGCCTGGACACGACCCGGACCGGGACGCCGTCCTTCACCCCAAGAGCCTGGGCATCGGACTGGGAGAGCACCACGAAGGCGATCTCCTGCAGGTGCCGGATCCCGGGGACCTCCGCCCCGAGGGGGGTGGAGCGGTGCGCGTACTCGTCGTACTCGGCCACCAGGGCGAAGGGATACTCCCGGTCCGGCCGCTCCGGCACCATTCCCAACACGCGGCGCCCGGCCTTCTCTTCCCTCCTCTTGGCCTCGGACGTCTTGCCGAAGAAGCCGCCCTTCTCCACCGCCTCGAACGAGACTCCCTTGTAGAACGGCACGGTCTTGGCCAGGTCGGCCAGGACCTCGGCCGGCTTCATCCATTCCAGACCCTTGGCGCCGACCTTCTTGGCGAGCAGGCCGAATATCTCCCAATCGGCCTTTGACAGGCCGAGGGGTTTTACCGCCTGGCGCGACCGACCGAAGCGGCCCTCGAGGCTGACGAAGGTCCCTTCCGTCTCCACGAACGAGCAGACCGGGAAGACCACGTCCGCGATCTTGCCCGCCTCGGAAGGCAGGAACATGTCCTGCACGATGACGAACCTGGGCCGCTTGGCGCCCGCCCACATGTCCTCCCCGGCCAGGTACAAGAGATCCAGCTGCCCGGTCCGTCCCGCCTGCAGGATCTCGCTCGCGCGCAGTCCGGCCGAGCCGAAGAACGAGGAGAGCTCTTTCGCTCCCCTATCGTTGGCACGACTGTAGAGCGGCATGACCTTCGCGGAGAGCGTCTTGGCCAGGGCCGCGACCGCGTCGCGGTTGGCGCCGCCGTCGAGCCGCCTCATGAGCCCGGTGCCGAACACGATGACCGTCGACTTCGAACCCTTCAGCGACTGCGCCGCCTTCTCGAGAGCCTGCCGCTCGTCGCCGGGCGCATGGCGGATGTCGGCCTCCGCCCACTCGGAGAGTCCTGTGGCGTGAGGGTTGACGAGGACGAGCCTCGTCCTCCCCGCCTTTGCGGCCCGCTTGAGCTTGAGCGCGAGGACGGGATGCGAGAAGTCGGGGTCTCCGCCGGCCACGAGGACGGCGGAAGCGGACTCGAGGTCCTCGATCGAGGCCTGCGGTCCGCAGGAGCCGTCGAGGAGCGGGCCGTAGGAGAGGCGCAGCGAGGAGTCCATGTTCCCGGTCTTGAGCACCTCTTTCGCGAACCGGTGGGCCGCGAACAGGTCCTCGTTCGTCAGGCTCCCCGACGCGAGCAGCGCCGCCTTCTCGGGCTTGGAGTGGAGAATCCCGTGGGCCGCGGCCTTCAGGGCCGTCTCCCACTCGACTTCCATAAGCTCGCCGCCGCGGCGCACCAGCGGGAACTTCAAGCGCCGCACGCTGCGAACGAACTCCACCACGGAGAAACGGCCTCTCACGCAGGCGTCCCCGGAGTTCGGAGCGTCCTTGCGCGGGGTCGACTCCACGACCCGGCCGGACTTGATCCCCAAGTCGAGCCGGCAGCCGGTGCTGCAGTACGGACAGGTGGTCGCGGCCTGGGAGTCGATCTTGCCCTCCCAGCGGCGGACGCGGTCCGAAAGCGCCCCGGTCGGGCAAGCGTCCACGCAGGCGCCGCAGAAGCGGCACCCCGAGTCTTTCTGAGCGCGGCCGAACGGCGTATCGATGCGCGCCTTGCTGCCGCGGAAAGAGAAGTCGAGCACGTAGTTGAGCTGCACGTCCCCGCAGGCCCGCACGCAGCGGCCGCACAGGATGCAAAGGTTGTCGTCGCGGTCGAAGAAGGGGTCTTGCCGCTCCACCGGCACGGACTTGTACTTCGAGGGAAGCGTCAGCGTGGGCCCCTTGTCGCCGTAGAGGTGATGGACCACGTTCTGGAGTTCGCAGCGGCCGGTCTTCGGGCAAGTCTTGCAGCCCGTGGTGATCTCGGCCTTGCGGGTGCATTCCATGGCGTCGAAGCAAATCGCCTTGTCGCTGCAGACGAGGCAGACGTTGGGATGCTCGCTCAGCATGAGCTCGAGCACTCCGCGCCGCAGGTCCTGGACCTTGGGGCTGTCCGTCCGGACCGTCATCCCCTCGGCGACAGGCGTGCTGCACGAGGCCGGCGTCCCCGGCTTGCCCTCGATCTCCACGATGCACAGGCGGCAGCCGCCGTAAGGGGCGAGACCCTCGTGGTCGCACAAGGTCGGGATGTACACGCCCGCCTTGCGCGCCGCATCCAGCACGGTCGCGCCCTGCTCCACGGACACCCTCTTGCCGTCGACCGTCAGATTGACCGTCTTCTTTTCAGCGCTCATGCGTCCCTCGCTACTCAACGGATTGTCAAGAACGGACCGCCGCCGGCTTGCGGGCCGGCGACTTCTTCACGATCGCCTGGACCTTGGCCGGGCACGCGCTCAGGCAGGTCCCGCAGCGGATGCACGTCTCCGGATCGATGGAGTGCCTCTTCTTGGGCTCTCCCTTGATGGACCCCACCGGACAGGCCTTGCGGCAGGCGCCGCAGCCGATGCACTTCTCGGAGATCTCGTAGACCACGAGGTCCTTGCAGACCAGCGCCGGGCAGCGCTTCTCCTTCACATGCGCCTCATACTCGTCCCGGAAGTAGCGCAGCGTGGTCAGCACGGGGTTTGGCGCGGTCTGCCCGAGCCCGCACAGGGAGGTCGTCTTGACGAGCTCGGCTAGCTTCTCGAGTTTCGCGATGTCGTCCATCGTCCCCTCGCCCCGCTTGATCTTGGCCAGAATCTCCACCATCTGCCTTGTTCCGATCCGGCAGGGGGTGCACTTGCCGCAGGACTCGTCCTGCGTGAAGCTCAGGAAGTAGTGGGCCACGTCCACCATGCAGGTGGCGTCGTCCATCACGATCATGCCGCCCGAGCCCATGATGGACCCCGCCTGGGTCAAGCTCTCGTAGTCCACCGGCAGGTCGAGATGCTTCTCGGGGATACAGCCGCCCGACGGGCCTCCGGTCTGCACGGCCTTGAACCTCCGGCCCCCCGGGATGCCGCCGCCGATGCCCTCCACGATCTCCCGCAGGGTGATCCCCATGGGGACCTCGACGAGGCCGGTGTTGTTGATCTTGCCGACCAGGGAGAATATCTTGGTCCCCTTGCTTGTCGCCGTCCCGATCTTGGCGAATTTCTCGCCGCCCTCGCGGATGATGAATGGGACGTTCGCCCAGGTCTCCACGTTGTTGTTGTTCGTGGGCTTGTCCCAGAGCCCGCTCTGGGCCGGATACGGGGGCCTGGGCCGCGGCATGCCGCGCCTGCCCTCGACCGACGCGATGAGCGCGGTCTCCTCGCCGCATACGAACGCTCCCGCGCCGCGATTGATCTCGATGTCGAAACTGAAGCCCGAGCCCAGGATGTTCTGCCCGAGCAGGCCGAGTTCCCGGGCCTGGTCCAGGGCTATCCCCAAGTTCGTCACGGCCAGGGGATACTCCTGGCGGACATACACGAAGCCCCTCTGCGCGCCGATGGCGTACGCGCCCAGGATCATCCCCTCGATCACGCTGTGCGGATTGCCCTCGAGCACGCTCCGGTCCATGTACGCGCCCGGGTCTCCCTCGTCCGCGTTGCAGATGATGTACTTGACCTGGCCCGCCGCCTTGCGGCAAAGCTCCCACTTCTGTCCGGTGGGGAATCCCGCTCCCCCGCGGCCGCGCAACCCGGATTTCTTGACCTCCTCGAGCACCTGCTCGGGCTTCATGCCGCCGAGGGCCTTGGCCAACGCGCTGTAGCCGCCGACAGCGATGAAGTCCTGGATGAGGGTGGCGTCGATGAGGTTGTTCGCCTCCAGAAGGACACGCCCCTGCTTCTTGTAGAAGGGGATGTCCTTCTCGAGCTTGACGCGCTTGCCGGTCTGCGGGTCCACGAACAGGAGGCGCTCGATGACCTCGCCCTTCTGTATCGTCTGGACGACGATTTCCCGCGCGTCCTCGGGCTTCACCTTCTCATAGCAGATGCCCTCGGGAGAGATGACCACGAGCGGGCCGTGCTCGCAGAAGCCGTGGCAGCCGCTGAGCCTCAGGCCGACCTTGGCCTTCAGGCCCGCCTTCGCGATCTCGTTCTGGAATGCCTCGTGCAGAGGCCTGGAATCCGCCGCGGAGCACCCCGTGCCGCCGCAGACGCTGATCCAGGTCTTGAACTCCGCCTGCTCGGCCTGGAACCGCTTCCTCAGGCTCTCAAGGTCCCCGGGTTTCCCGATCTTGTTGGTGCCAGCGTTCTCTTTGCCCATGACCCGCTTCCTTTATATTTAAGGTTCAGTGCTGTCCGGAGTACTGCCGGATGAGCTTCTCCACGTCCTTGAGCCCCACCTGGCCGTGATACTTGCCGTTGATGACCACCACCGGGCCGAGCGCGCAGCAGCCGAGGCAGTTCACGGTCTCGAGAGTGAACCGGCCGTCCGGCGTGGTCTCTCCCGGAGGGACGCCCAGGCGCCGCTCGAACTCGGCCGCCACCTGCGCCCCGCCGCGGACATGGCAGGCTGTGCCGAGGCAGACCGTGGCCACGTTCTTGCCCCGCGGCTTGAACGTAAAGGACTTGAAGAACGTCGCCACGCCGTACACGGCGGAGAGCGGCGTCTTGAGTTCCTCGGCGATGATCTCCAGACTGCCCTCGGGGAGGTGGTTGTACTCCGCGTGGACGTCCTGAAGCACGGAGATGAGGGCCGACCGGCCCTTGCTCTTCTTCGCGATATCCCTGACTCGTTCCAGTGACGCTTGCGCCATCTATTTGCCTCCGGACAACCGCTTGTGGATCGCCGCAGCGACCTTCTTTCCCGCGCCGGCCGCCTCGATGACCGTGGCTGCGCCCGTGACGATGTCGCCGGCCGCGTAGACCTTATCCTTCGAGGTCATCCCGTTTTCGTCCACGATGATCCCGCCCCACTTGTTGGTCTTGATCCCCTGCGTCGTCATGGGTATGAGTGGGTTCGGGCTGTTGCCGATCGCGATGACGAATGTGTTGCACTCCATGATGAACTTCTCGCCGGTCGGCACCGGCCGCGCGCGGCCCGAGGCGTCGGGCTCGCCGAGCTTCATCTTCTCGAGCTCCACGGCCTTCAGCCAGCCGCGGTCGTCGCCGATGAGCCGCACCGGGGTCGTCAGCCAGTTGAACTTGATCCCTTCCTCGAGGGCGTGCTCGTACTCCTCGATTCGGGCAGTCATCTCCTTGATGGTCCGGCGGTACACGATGACGGCCTCTTCCGCGCCGAGGCGCAGGGCGCTGCGCACGGAGTCCATGGCCACATTGCCCGCCCCGCAGACCACGGTGCGGCGTCCGGCCTGCACCGGGGTGTCGTACTGGGGGAAGAGGTAGCCCTTCATGAGGTTCACGCGCGTGAGGTACTCGTTGGAGGAGTACACGCCCGTGAGGTTCTCGCCGGGGATGTTCAGGAAATTAGGCAGGCCGGCGCCGGTCCCCACGAACACCGCGTCGTACTCCTTCAGGACCTCCTCCATGGAGATCGTCTTTCCCACGACGACGTTGCACTCGATCTCCACGCCCAAGCGCCTCAGGCCGTCGATCTCGAAGTCCAGGATCTTCTTGGGGAGGCGGAACTCCGGGATGCCGTAGCGGAGCACCCCGCCGGAGCTGTGCAGGGCTTCGAAGATCTTGACCCCATAGCCCAGGCGCGCGAGGTCTCCCGCCACCGTGAGCCCGGCCGGGCCGGAGCCGACCACCGCGATCTTCTCTTTGCGCGGCTCGGGGAGCTCCTCGACCAGGCGGCCGTTCGCGATCTCCCAGTCCGCAAGGAACCTTTCCAGGAAGCCGATGCCCACGGGCTTGAACTTCTTGGCCATGTGGCACTTTTTCTCGCACTGCGTCTCCTGCGGACACACGCGGCCGCACACGGCTGGGAGCGCGTTGACCGCCTTGACCGCGCGCAGGGCGTCCTCGAAGCGGCCGTCCGCGATGAGGCCCGCCATCTTCTGGATGGGGACGTTCACCGGGCAGCCCTTCTCGCAGTCCGGGTCTTCGCACTCCAGGCAGCGCTGGGCCTCGAACCTGGCGCGCGCCTCGTCGTAGCCCTGATTGACCTCGCGGAAGACGCGGCTGCGCTCCACGGGGTCCAGCATCGGCATCGGTGTCTTCGTCCCTAGCTTGATCGGCATTTTTTTATCCCTTATAGAAACGTCTAACCTTCAATCCCTTTATAGAAACGTCTAACCTTTTATCACGGCATCCTTTAGAGGAGCGGGTGCTCGTGCATGGCCTTGAGTCTTCGCCAACGGCGCTCGATCTCCGTTTCCGCGGCCTCGAGCACCGGCTTGTTCTTCTCGGACAGGAGGTGCTTGGTCTTGCCCATCATGCCCAAGTAGTCCCGCACCGGGATGCGGCGCCCCACGGCCTCTGGGTCGTACGTCAAGGTGGTCTTGCCCTTCTCCACCTCGTAGAGGGGGAAGAAGCAGCAGTCCGCCGCGGCCTGCGTGACCTTGCTGCCCGCGTCGTCCGCCACCTTCCAGTTGAGCGGGCAGAAGGAGAGCACCTTGCCGAAGACCATGCCCTCGCGGCGCGCGTACCACTGCGCCTTCGCCGCCTTCTTGATGAGGTCCTGGGGGTAGCCCTCGACCGCGCTGAACACGTACGGGATGTGGGTCGCGGCCATGATCTGGACCGTGTCCTTGTGGTGGTAGGCCTTGCCCGAGGCCTTGGAGCCCACCTGGCTCGTGCTGGTCTGGTGGCCCATAGGCGTGGTGTACGAGAGCTGGGCTCCCGTGTTCATGTAGGCCTGGTTGTCGTACTCCAGGATGATCATCTTGTGGTTGCGGTTGGCGGTGCCGATGGTCGGCCCCATGCCGATGTCCATGCCGCCGTCGCCGGAGACCATGATGAAGGTGATCTCCTGGTCCTTGGGCAGCTCCCCCCGCCTCTGGCGCTCGTGGTACATCTCCACGAGACCGGAGAGCGTGGGCGCCCCGCTCTGGAACAAGTTGTGGACGTAGGTCACGCGGTGAGCCGTGCCCGGATACCCGGTGGTCACGACCATGCCGCAGCCGGTGTGGAACAGGGTCACCACGTGACCCTCGATCCCCATGTAGAACTGGCGCAGGCTCGAGAAGATGCCGCAGCCCGGGCACGCGCCGTGCCCGGGAGCCACTCGGTTGGGGATGCACGTGAACTTATGCAGGGGGGCGAGCTTCACCTTGAGCCTGTGGGTCTCCGGGTCCTGCTCCACCTTGATAAGCCCCTTCTTGGTCTCGTGCTCCTGGATGGGCGGGAGCACGGGCTTCATCACGACCTTGGGGTCGCCGGGGGTGACGCCGTGGTAGTCGAACTTGGGCTTGTTCTTGCCCCCGCTCTTGGCCACGTCGAAGGCCATCTTGTACCACTCCTCGGCGTCCTCCTGATAGAAGTCCAGGCCGCCGAGCCCGTAGACCTTGTTGATGCAGATCGTCCTGTTCTCGAGGTCGTCCTTGAGCGCGGACTTGACCTCGTGGCCCATGTTTCCGCCGCCGGACCCGTAGGAGTCCGCCCGGTCGCCGATGACCAGGACCTTGAGGTTCCGGCAGACCTTCTGGAGCTCAGCCACTGGGAAGGGGCGGACCGCGCCGGGCGTGATGAGCCCGACCTTCTGCCCCTTGGCCCGGAGCTGGTCCACCACGTCCTTGGCGGTCTCGGCCGCGGAGTTGAGAAGGAAGAGCGCGACCTCCGCGTCCTCCATCCGGTAGGTCTCGAGGAGCTCGTAGCGCCGGCCGGAGAGTTCCTCGAACTCCTTGAAGATGGCGGGGAGCTCCTTGAGCGCGGCCTCGAAGGCTTGGTGCTGCTGATACTTGTTGTTGATGAGGTCCGGGTCGTTCATGTAGGGCCCGAACGTCATGGGCTTGTTCGGGTCCAATGCGTGGAACGGGGGGTTGGGGCTCCCCAGGAACTTCTTGACCGCGGGATCGTTCTTCTCGAAGATCTGCGCCTTGCGCTTCTGGTGGCTGGTGAAGAACCCGTCGTAGAGCACCATGACCGGAAGCCGGACCTTCGGGTGCTCGCCGATGCGCACCGCGATGAAGTTCATGTCGTAGGCGGCCTGTGAGTTGCGCGCCAGGAGCATGACCCACCCCGCATTGAGCGCGAAGTACATGTCCGAGTGGTCGCCCCGGATGTCGAGGGGGCCGCTCACGGTGCGGCACGCCACGTTCAGGACCATGGGCATGCGGGTCCCGGACTGCACCGGGAGCTGCTCCATGGAGTAGAGGATGCCCTGCGACGAGGTCGTGTTGAGGACCCGGCCGCCGCCGACCGAGGCGCCGTAGCAGATGCCGGCCGCGCCGTGCTCGCCGTCGCCCGCGATCATGCAGATCTCGTGCTCGCCGTCCGCGCGCATGGACTCCAGGTTCTCCGCCACCTCGGTGGACGGGGTGATGGGGTAGAACCCCATCACGTGAAAGTTGATGTTGGCGTCCGCGAGCGCCGCCATCTCGTTGCCGCTCTTGAAGGTGACGGTCTGCTTGGCCAAACCCTTCTTCTCTTCCTTCTCCATCGTCTTCGTGCTCATTTGCGCACCTCGGGGAACAGGGGAACGCTGTGCTCCTTCGCGTACCCCTCGGTTTCCAACTCCTTGGTCAGGGCGCCGGAGGGGCAGGAGTCCACGCAGCGCAGGCAGCCCTTGCAGTAGCTGTAGTCTATGCCCTTGAGCCTGGTCCGGTCCGGCTTGCCGGCCTCGGCGGCCTTCTCCATCGCCCACACGAAGCAGTGGTCCGGGCAGACTAGGTCGCACAGGCCGCAGTGCACGCACTTGTCCTCGTGCCAGACCGGGAGGTAGCCCTGCCGTGAGGAACTCATGTCCTTGAGGGCCGTATTGCCGGCCTCAAGGATGGCGCCCCCGATGGGGGCGTTGAGATAGCCGAACTTGGGCTTCGGGCGCGGAGGCTTCTCGTCCTTGGTCCCGTTCGCTCCCTTCGGCTCGAAGACGAGCTTCGCCTCTTTCATGCCCCGCAGGAAGGTCTTCTTGTTGCCCTCGACCGCGGCGGGATACTTCTTCTGAAAGGCGTCCGCCAGGGTGGAGAGCACGGCCTCCGGGTCCAAAAAGCCGCTCAGCTGAGCGACCGCTCCCATCATGGCCGTGTTGACCCGGCTCTTCTCCTGGAGGGAGATGGTGAGCGCGTCGATGAGGTAGATGCGGCAATTGGTCGGCAGGACGGCTTTGATCTCATCGTAGCTCTTGCGCGTGTTGATGATGAGCGTGCCCCCGCTGCGCAGGCCGGCCAGCATGCCCGGGGTCTTGAGCAAGGCGTCATGGAACACGGCCACCATGTGCGGCCGCTCCACGGGACTGCAGCTGCGGATCTCCCGGTCAGCCTCGGCGAAACGCATGAAGGACTTGATGGGAGAGCCCTTCTTCTCAGACCCGTAGGAAGAGAAGTGCAGGGCATTCATGCCCATCTTAATCGCGGCGGCCTCCCCCAGGAGCTGGCCGGCAAGATGCGCGCCCAACCCGCCGATGGAGTCGAACCGGATCTCGTAGAATCCGTATTCATCAACAACCGGGATCTTCTTTTGCGAACCCACAGTGCCCTCCTCTAACGACCATCTGATAATATTTGCAACGTTCGTGCCAGGCGAGATTTCGCCTGTTTTCCTTAATAATTATGGCTGATATGCGCAGCAGGGGTCCGTTTCCTGGTAGTCCCCGGTCAGGGCGAATGCCCTGGCCCTGGAGCCCCCGCAGACCTCCCGGAACGAGCACGCTCCGCACCTTCCCCTCAGCAAAGACGGGTCCCGCAATTCCCTGAAGACCCCGGCTTCCCTGTATATCCCGCTCAAGGGCCGCTGCCGGACATCCCCCCCCTCGATGGGCAGGAATCCAGAAGGAAAGACCTTCCCCCTGTGGTCCACGAACGCGAACCCTTTCCCCGCGTTCACCGCGACCGGAGACTGCCCCAGACTCCCCCCCGCGCCGCGCGGTCTGGCCAAGATGTCCCGGACTTTCTCAGCCGAGTCTTCCCGCTGCATGACGAATCGGCGGTAGTGCTGCGCTTCGGTGACCTTCACGATGAAGCGCTTTTCAAGGCTGAGCCGATGAAGCCGGTCGAAAACCGCCTCGAACTGCTCAGGCCGCAGGTTCTCTAAGCCCCTTCCCCTGCCGACGGGGACCAGGAAGAACACCTCCCAGAACACGATGCCGAGACTCTTGACCAGACTGATCATCCCATCCAAGCGCCCCATGTTCCAAGGCCCGATGCACGTGTTCACCTGCAGGGGCAGCCCCTCCTCCGCGGCCCAGCGCGCGGCCTGGAGGGTCTTCTCGAACGCGCCGGGAGTCCCGCGGAACTCGTCGTGGATCGCCTGTTCCGGGCCGTCGAGGCTGAGCGCGAGCTGGTCGAGGCCGGCCTCCTTGAGCGCGCGGAGGCGCGCGCGGGTCAGCTTTTCCGTGGCCGCGGGGATGGTCCCGACGCGCAGGCCCGCGGCCTTGCCGTGCCGTACGAGCGCCTCGAGGTCCGGCCGCTCGAGCGGATCCCCGCCCGAAAGGATGAGGATGGGCGTGCCCATCTCCGCGACATCGTCGAGCAGGCGCTTGCCCTCGTCCGTGCCGAGCTCCGCCGGGTCGCGTCCCGGGATAGCCTCCCCGCGGCAGTGCCGGCAGGCCAGGCCGCAGGCGCGCGTGAGTTCCCAGATGACGAGGAACGGGGACTGGTTGAAATCCACTCTTACTTCGGAGCGAGCTGAGCTCGGAGCGCCGGCAGCAGGGTCTTTTCCTCGCGCCGGATGTGCTGCTCTATGGCCACCCGGAGGCGCGCGGCCTGCTCCACGAGCACCGCCACCGCGCGCCGGTCTCCCGACGGGCTGATGCTCCGCGCCGCGGTGAGCAGGGAGTCGAGCTGCTCCTCGATCTCCCGATGCTCCTGGAGGAATATCTCCGGCTCCCCGTCGGGCGGTACTTCGCTCAACTTGGAATAGACCGGGAGCAGGTCGTCCTCCTCCACGCGGCGGTGCCTGCAGGTGCGGCGGGCGAAGTCCTCGAGCACGCCCAGGGCGGAGGAGAAGTCCAGCCCGACGAGGGACTCCTGATGGCGCAGCAAGAGGCTCTGCAGGGTGCGGTGTTCCGCCTCGACGCTCCCGAGCACGGTGAGGATGTCCTGCGCTTTCTGACGAGGGGTCATGTCCTGAACCAGTCGGATGGCAACAAAACTGCCGCCACCTCCGCCGGTGGTTTTTCTCAATAGGTCCACAACATTAAATTCCTTATAATATGCGTGGACTTGATTCGGGCCCGCCCCGCGCTGCGCGCGGGACAGGGCCCTGGAAGAAGTAATACGGACTTGATTCGGGCCCGTAGCTCAGCGGTTAGAGCGTCCCGCTCATAACGGGAGGGTCGCAGGTTCAATCCCTGCCGGGCCCAGCCGTTCTCATGATAGATCAAGATATCGTTTCCTACATCCGCGCCAACGTCCCGCGCTACGGAGAGGCGGCGGTGAAAGAATTCCTGGCAAAGGAGGGCCTCTCCGCCGCCGACATCGAGGCGGCTTTCGCGGAAGCGGAGGAAGACGACGAGCCCGTCGGCAAGCCGAACATCGCTCTCTACGCGCTCGTCTGCGGCGTGCTCCTGCTCGCGGGAGCCGTATACCTGGGCTTGTCGGGGCGCTCCGCCTCGGATCCCAAAGCCGTTCGCGAGAACCCCGAAGACGGCCTCGGCGATATCCAGGTCACGACCGAGTCGCCGTTCCGCGGCCACTACGGCTATATACTCAACCTCCCCCCCGGCTACGAGGCGCACCGCTCGTTCGCGGACGCGCAAAAGACCCTGGAGGTCGTGCATCTCTGCCCGAAGGGCACGAGCCCCACGAACTTCCTGCACGAGGGGCTCTACGGTCAGCTCGGCATCCTCCGGATCGAGGCGACCCCGCGCCGCGTCCCGCAGGGGACCATCGACATCAACGCGGTCAAGCTCTGGGCCACGGAGAAGCTCGCCCGCGAGAAGTCCACGTACACCTCCCGCTCCATGGCGGTCAGCGGGATGCCCGCGTTCATCGTGAACGTCGAGAAGCCGTTCAAGTCCGTCTCTGCGTATATCGTCGGACAGGAAGTGCGTTACACCCTCCTCGGCGGGGAAGAGAACGACACCTTCACCGCCGTCCTCTCCAGCCTCGTCGAAGTCTCCCCTCACGACAGACCGGGCCTCTGATGGGGTGGGTGGACACTCACGCCCACCTCCTGGACCCCTCTTTCGACGCGGACCGCCCCCTCGTCCTCGAGAGGGCGCGCGCGGCCGGGGTCTGCCGCATCGTCGAGATCGCGGATGAACCGGAGGGCTGGGAGCGCGCGCTCGGGCTCTGCGCCTCCTTGCCGGGCCGCCTCTACTGCTCGCTCGGCATGCACCCCTACTACGCGGACCGCTGGCGGGACGGCCACGCGCAGTCCCTGCGCCGCGCGGCCGGCTCCCCCGGCGTGGTGGCCGCCGGAGAGTTCGGCCTCGACTACGCGCGGTCTCCCGTCCCCCGGGAGACTCAGCGGCGCGAACTCCCCCGCATGCTCGCCGCCGCGCAAGCGGCCGGGCTTCCCGTGGTGCTCCATTGCAGGGAGGCGTACCCGGACCTTCTATCCATACTCCGGGAGTTCTACCGCGCGCCCGCCCCGCCGCCCCCCGCGCGCTTGCGCGGAGTGCTCCACTGCTTCTCCGGATCGACGGCGGAGGCCGAGGCCGCCGTGGCGTTGGGTTTCGCCATCGGGGTGGACGGCCCCGTGACCTATCCGAAGAACGACCGGCTCCGCGGCGCGATCGCGGCCGCGGGCCTGAGCAGCATCGTGCTGGAGACCGACAGCCCCTATCTTCCGGTGCAGTCCGAGCGAGGCAAGCGCAACGAGCCGGCGGCCGTGGTCGCGATCGCCGCGGCGATCGCAAAGCTCTTCAACGTGGGATCGGAGGAAGTGGCCCGGGCCACGACGACGAACGCCCAAGCCCTGTATCGCTTCAGTTCAGAGGGGTAAGGCCGGCGCGCCTCACGGCCCGGTGGAGGCCGGTAGACCCAAGATCCGCCTGAGTCCCCTGGTCCGTCATCAGCGTCAACCCGCGCACCACGCGCGACTTGCCCTGAAGCCTCTCCACAACGGCCGCGATGTCCCGCGCCGCGCTCTGGTGGTCTATCACCTGCCCGCCCACGAACCAGCGGATGGGTTTCGACGCACTCTTGCGGCTGGGCAGGAGCTTGATGGTCAGAAGGTTCTCGGTGACGAAAAGGTCCCCGACCTCTTCCTGTTTTTCACTCGCCATAGCGTTGGGTATTATACAAAAATACCCTGCAAAAACAAACGCTACTCCGATGCTGCGGTCGTCTCGCTGGCCGCGCGCTCTTGCGGTTCTCTCGACGGGCTCATTCGCGGCTGCACGATCCATGTCTTGCTGCGCGGCGCAGCCTTGGCCTTCTCCGGGTCCAGGACCATGATGCGCACCCCCCGGCCATAGGACAAGAGGCCCGCATCCTCGGCCCCCCCCACGATCAACGCCGGCGATCTGCCGATGAACATGACCACCGCCTCCTCGTCGCCGGAGCCGACGGGCGCCGGGATCAGGACGTCGGCGCTCAGCCGCTCCCCGGCGAGTTTGGCGCGAAACCCTACGACGCGGCCGGGGTATACGCCGTATTCCCTCGCGAACTCTTCCGCGGCCATCTGGTTCGCGGAACAGAGGACCCAGACGTCGAACCCTCGCGCGCGCAGCTTCGCGAAAAGGTCCTCCATCTCCGGGATGCGGCGAAGCCCCGTGTTTTCCTGCGCGGGATCCGGGTCCCCCGCATACTCCGGCACGCTCTCCACGCCCACGGGCCGACGCAGCTCATCGACCAGGACGTTCCTGGCGTAACGCCGGGCCTCGTCTTCCGCGAACCCGACCCAAAGCTGTTCCCGCCAGCGGACGCACTTCGCCTCCCCCCACGCCTTGCACATTGAACGGAAGGCCTTCAGGAAGGTCTTCCGGTATATCGCATAGTACGGGTCCCTGTCCCACGCCGGCCGCGGCTGCGACCGGAACCCCTCATGCGCGGCGCGCGCGCGGTTGCGTCCGTACTGCGCGGGGAACAGCGTCCAGAATTCCGGACTGAATTTGAATTCCGCCTCGCGCACCAAGCGCTGGAACAACGCATCGCCCAGGGAGTGGACCACGGCCACTTTCTCCCACACGAACACGGCCACAGGGGGATCCGCCGCAGAGTAGCCGGCCGCGGTGGAGCCGCGTTCCTGGATCATCCGGTCCAAAGCGTCGCGCACCTCGGGGCTCCAGCGGCCCGGGCCGAGGGTCCGAGCGATCGGCGCGACCCGCGGCCGTTCCGGGGCGGCCGGCTGCGCTTTGCGCCGGTGATGACTCTTGGGCCGAGCGGGACGTTTTGTGCGCGCAGAAGCGGCTTGGGAAAACGGCGCGATGACTCCGAAAAGCAGCAAGAGCATCGCTGCGCGCGCGCGTAAAGGCATCATACGCGAAAGATTACAACATTATCGCTCCGTCGATGAAGTTGGTTTCTTGAAATTCTTTTTATATCATTTCCCACTCTTTGGAACGCGGAGGGATCATGGCGCAGAAGGCAGACTACCTCAAGACTCCGATCGAGCACATCGACATCACGAAGCACAACACCGTGCCACTCATCGACGCCATGTCCAAGATGGCTTTCTCCGCCAGGGACTTGGCGCGAGCGTCGCGCATCTACGACATGATGCTCGAAGACCGCGACTGCGCCGTCATCCTCACCCTGGCCGGATCCCTGTTCTCCGCGGGACTCAAGCGCGTCGTCTACGACCTCGTGCGCCACAACATGGTGGACGCCATCGTGTCTACGGGAGCCGTCATCGTGGACCAGGATTTCTTCGAGGCCCTCGGCTTCAAACACTACCTGGGCACCAAGTGGGTCGACGACAAGAAGATGCGCTCCATGCGCATCGACCGCATCTACGACACATTCATCGACGAAGACGAGCTCGGGGAATGCGACAAGACCATCTCGAACATCGCGGGCTTCATCGAGCCCAGGCCCTATTCCTCCAGGGAATTCCTGGAGCACATGGGACGCTATCTGGTGAAACACGCGAAAGTCAGCGACTCCGTGGTCCTCGAGTGCTTCAAGAAGGGCGTCCCCATCTTCGTCCCGGCCTTCTCGGACTGCTCCGCCGGGTTCGGGCTGCTCCACCACCAGTGGCACAATCCGGAACGCCACGCCACCCTCGACTCGGCCAAGGACTTCCGCGAGCTTGTCCGGGTTAAGCTCGCGGCGAAAGAGACGGGGCTCATCATGATCGGCGGCGGGGTCCCGAAGAACTTCGCCCAGGACATCACCGTGGGCGCGGAGATGATCGGCCTTCCCACCCGCATGCACAAGTACGCGGTCCAGATCACCGTAGCCGACGAACGCGATGGCGCCCTCTCCGGCTCCACGCTCCGCGAGGCGTGCTCCTGGGGCAAGGTGGACGTGGTCCACGAACAGATGGTCTATTCCGAGGCCACGCTCGCCTTCCCGCTCCTCGCGTCCTACGCGTATCACAAGGGGTCCTGGCGCGGTCGGAAAGGGATGAAGTGGAACGCCCTTCTCGATGATGCCTCGGTTCCGACGCCGGCCGCCAAGGTCTGATTCCAGAAAAAAGACCGCCGAACGCGTGTAAACGTTCGGCGGTCTTTTTTCCGTAAACGCTGATTGATAAAATATAACACTCACGCGCCTATTTTTAATGCGCGATGGACTGACGCCCTTGACTTGCCCGGCGCGCATGTAATACCATCGAATCTCTGATTTCACGTGAAAACAACCCGAGGCAACCCATGGCAGAGATCATAGCCATTGCCAATCAAAAAGGCGGAGTCGGGAAAACAACAACAGCGATAAACCTTGCCGCCGCCCTGGCGCATCTCGGTCAAGAAACATTGCTGTTGGACCTTGACCCGCAGGGCAACGCAACATCCGGCCTCGGTTTTGACAAAAACGCAGAACCCCTTGGAATCTACGACTCTGTCGTTGGCGGCCACCCAATCGAATCAGCCATCCGGTCAACCGATGTGGAACTTCTCGATCTCGTTTGTTCTTCCCCGCAGATGATCTCGGCCGAGGTCGAGCTCTCCGGCCTGGTTTCACGTGAAAACAGGGTTGGACAAGCGCTCGCGCCCATCAAAGAGACCTATTCGTTCATAATCATCGACTGTCCTCCGTCGTTGGGATTGTTGACGATCAACGCCCTTGCCGCATCGAATCGGGTCTGCATCCCGATTCAGGGAGAGTACTACGCTCTGGAGGGTCTGGCCCAATTCGTTGGTGCGACAAGAAAGGTACAGGAGCATCTCAATCCCGGGTTGGAGATCGAGGGTGGAATATTAACGATGTTCGACCCCCGTTACACGCTCGCCCAACAGGTCAAGACAGAGCTTACGCGGTTCTTTGGAGAAAAACTCTACAGCACCCACATCCCGCGTTCTGTCCGCCTGGCAGAGGCGCCAAGCTTTGGAAAAACAATTTTCCAGTATGACCCGAGTTCACGCGGCAGCGAGATGTACTTGGCGCTCGCCGGCGAGCTCCTCTCGCGTCGAGGTTGGCGCGGAATGCGGCTCAACTAGCTAGTTAGGAGGGTTTCTAAATATGCGGAAGGCGCTTGGCCGTGGACTCGAGGAATTGCTTAGAAAGACCGGGGAGCAGGCTTCTGCGGCATTTGACCCGACAAGCATCCGCTCCATCCTGATCGCATCCATCACCCCAAATAGATTCCAACCTAGAAAGAACATCGACCCGGAAAAGCTAAGCGAATTATCTCAATCCATAAAAGAACATGGGCTGGCGCAACCGATCCTGGTGTCATTCGACCAATCAAATAATTCCTATGAGCTCGTGGCTGGAGAAAGAAGGCTTCGGGCCTGCCAGCTCGCAGGGATGACCCACATCAACGCAATAGTAAAGAACCCGAAAGATGACAAAGAGCGTCTGGCCATCGCTCTTATTGAAAACATCCAACGCGATGACTTGAATGCCATAGAAACCGCACACGCATACAAACGTTTGATGAAGGAATTCAGCGTGTCGCAAACCAGCCTATGTCAGTTCGTTGGAAAATCAAAATCATCGATTTCCAACACCTTGCGGCTCCTTGACCTTCCAGACGAGATTCAGAACTCTGTTCAGTTCGGGCGATTGACAGAAGGGCATGCGCGGGCTCTATTGATGGTGGCTGAGCCGCTGGAACGAGACAAACTCTTCCGCCTCGCGCTGGACAGAAAGCTATCTGTTAGAGATGTCGAGAGTCTGGCTCAGCAGATCGAACAAGGAAAGAAACTCAGAAGCAAGCGTTCGGGACAGGAGCCGCGCCGTTTCGAGAAATCCGCGGATGTACGTGCTCTCGAGAAAGAACTTGAGCAGAGTCTTGGAACAAGGGTTGAGATCCGAACAGCAGTGGACCAAAAGAAAGGGCGGATAATAGTACATTTTTATAGCATCCAGGAATTCGACAAAATAATGAAAAGACTAATAAAATAATGAACATATTACTATTTATCGTCATCGTATCAGCGCAGGCCCAATTCCGCTCTCCGAATCCAGACCCGATCAATGATATCGAACAAGAAGCGAAACTTGATGAAAATATAGATGATTCATCTTATCAACAATATTCCGGCCCGATTTATGTTGCGCTTTCGCCAAATCTCAATGATTTCGGACGTTTCGCGGACGGCGGAGCTGACGAGAACTGGTACATCGGTTTTGACAATGCCTGGATCGTGAAATTGCCCCAAGCGCCTGCCGGCGAATTCGGCCGCGCCTTCATCGGCGCAAAACTCGGCCGGGCCAAGGCGCGGCCGCAGCGCGGCTCCTCCAGGGGTCCGGCCGTCATCCCCGGCAAGATATACATGGCCATCTCTCAGCGGCCCGGGTTTTCCTCGGAGCAGAGCTTCTTCCTTGCCGACACGCTGGATGTGCCCCTCGAAGGAGTCGGCCCCTCTCAGTGGTTCTGGGCCGAAGTCCCGATCCCCCTCGTCAGCACGACCCGGCCCAACTATCTCATCATCTGGTCGCCGACGCGCGATTTCCGCGACGCGGCTCATTCGCCCATACTCGCCGCGCTCCAGGAGAGTTCCGTCGAGAAGGGGGGGGAGAGCCGGGCCTGGAACAATCACTCCATCCAGGGGGTTCCCCCCAGGTGGGAGAACGATGCCCTGCAGGTCCCCATAAACCTCAAGCCCGCCCTCGCCCTGAAGCTCGTTCCGTCCTCTCTCAATACGCGCATCTCCGTGTCCCCGGCCGCGGCGCAGCGCGCGCGCGACGCCGTGGTCGTCGATTTCTCGGTCACCGGAACCGACGTCGAGCTCGCCTGGGTCGAGTCCTCCACCGACGAGCTCGAGTGGCGCCGCGCCTCCTCGTACAGAAGAATGCCGCCCTATTCGTTCACGATCCCCAAGGCCGCCCTCTCGGGCAAGGGCGCCTTCCTGCGCGGCGCGGCCCAGGACAGCCTTGGGAACCGCACCGCCGGCGCGCACGTCCAGGCTCCGGTCGAAGACTCCCGTCCATGAGCCTGCGCGTCGCCGTGGTCGGCGCCACGGGAATGGTCGGCCGCATCCTCCTCGCCACCCTTCAGGCGCGGCGATTCCCGGTCGGAGCGCTGCTTCCTTTCAGCTCTGGCCGCTCGGACGCGTCGGTCCGCTTCCGCGGACGCCTCCTCCGCGCGCCCGCGCCCGCCTCCAAGCTCCTGCGCTCCGCGGACCTCGTCTTCATGGTCTCAAGCGACGAGGTCTCCCTGCGATACGGCCGCCGTCTCGCCGCGGCCGGCGTTTGGGTCATCGACGATTCTTCGGCGTTCCGGATGGCCCCCGACGTCCCCCTCGTGATACCCGAGGTCAACGCCTCCTCCTTATCCGCGCGCTCGCGCCTCATCGCCGGGCCGAACTGCACGCTCACCGGGCTCGCCGTGGCCGGATATCCGCTCCACTCCCGCGCGGGCATCCGCGAGGTCCGCCTCGCTTCATACCAAGCCGTTTCCGGAGCCGGGCGCGAGAGCCTGCTCGAACTCTATTCGCAGCTTCGCCGCTGCTCCCGGGCGCTGCGCCCCGAAGAACCGCTTCCCGCCCTTCCGCGTCTCGCCTCCCGCGCCCTCCCGCGCCCCATCGCCTTCAACGTATTCCCTCAGGTCGGTTCTTTCGACGAGAACGGCGACTGCGCGGAGGAGCGCAAGGTGCGCGCCGAACTGCGCAAAATCTGGCGCGCCCCCGCCCTGAAAGTGAGCGCGACCGCGGTCCGCGTCCCGACCCTGCGGGGACACTCGCTGGCCGTCTGGCTGAAGACCGCCCGGCGCCTCGCGCCGGCCGCGGCCAAGAAGCTGCTCTCCCGCGCGGCCGGGGTCCACCTATGGCCCGAGGGGTCCTACCCGACCCCTCTTTCAGCGGCAGGAACGGCTCCGGTCCACGTGGCCCGCGTGCGCAGCAGCGGCATCGGGGAGGAGCTCGCCCTCTGGATCGTCTCGGATAACCTGCTCAAGGGAGCGGCGCTCAACTCGGTGCAGATCGCCGAGCACCTGCTGAAGAAGGGCTGGCTTAGGAAGAGATCCTGTCCGTAGACGCCTCGGCGGCCGCCGCCGCATCCGCGCCCAAGGAGCCCGTCCCCAGGGCCGGACCGCGGCCGTGCGGGTCTATGTAGGTGTATTCCTCGAGGGCCGCCTCATAGAAGTTGAGCAGGTCCACGCCCTCGCGCGGCTTGAGTTTGCCGGCCTTCACCCTGGCCTCGATCGCGTCCTTGATCATGCGCGACAGGTCGTACTCGCTGTACTGAACGCTGGAGAGCACGTCGCGGACCCGCTGTCCGGTGATGATCTCCTCGAGGTAGTAGCCCCCGGGCTCTTCGTCGTCGCGGAACACGTGCACCTCGGTCACCCGTCCCAGCAGGTTATGGATGTCCCCCATGGTGGCCTGGTACGCGCCGACCAGGAATATCCCCAGGAAATAAGGCTTTCCCTCGAAGGCGTGCAGGGGCAGCCTAAGGCCGCCCCCCTCGCTGCACACGTACTCGTCGATCCGCCCGTCCGAATCGCAGGTGATGTCCACGATGCCGGCGTTGCGCACCGGCTTCTCGTCGAGTCGGTGCACCGGCATGACGGGGAACAGGTGCTGTATCGCCCAAGCGTCGGGGAGGGAGAGGAACACGGAGAAGTTCGCCAGGTACTGGTCGTTGAGCTCCTGCAGCATCTCCGAAAGATCCTCGGAGACCACTTCGGCCTGCGGCAGCAGCCTTTTCGTCTCGGCGCAGAGCTGCCAGAAGAGCGTCTCCACCTTGGCCTTGTCCTCGAGCTCCAAGAACCCGAGTTTGAACATCGAGTAGGCCTCTTCGATGCGTTCGTGCCCGTCGTGGTAGCTCTCCGCCAGGTTGTCCACGCTGAGCGCCCGGATGATGTCCCTCATCTCGCGCACCACGCGAGACTCGCTCTCCGACTCCTCGACCGAGATGGGCGAGGCCCCGGCTTCGATGACCCCGAAGATGTTGGTCACAAGGACGCAGTGGTGCGCCACCAGCGCGCGGCCGGTCTCCGTCACGATATGCGGCTCCGGGACCTTCTCCTGCTGGCATACCTCCTGCACGGAATACACCACGCTGCGGACGTACTCCTCGGGCGTGTAGTTCATCGAGTAGTCGCTCAGGGTGTTCGTCCCTTCGTAGTCCACCCCGAGCCCGCCGCCGCAGTCTACGTACTCGACCCCCACGCCCATCTTCCGGAGCTTCGCGTAGACCCGCGCCCCCTCTTTTACGGCGTCCTTGACGTGCTTGATGTCCGTCACCTGCGATCCGATGTGGAAGTGGACGAGCTTCAGGCAGTCGAGCATGTTGCGGTTGCGCAGCTCCCTGATCGCCGCGATGATGTCCGGGGTGGTCAAGCCGAACTTGGCCGCGTGCCCGCCGGAGGAGCGCCATCGGCCGCTCCCCTCGGTCTGCAGCTTGCACCGGATCCCGATGAGCGGACGCACCCCCAGCTCGTGCCCCGCGCGCAGCAGCACCTCCAGCTCGGTAAGCTTCTCGACCACGACGATCACCTGCTTGCCGAGCTTTACGCCCATGCAGGCCAGGCGCATCATGCATTCGTCCTTATAGCCGTTGAGGATGGTGAGGCAACCCTGGCTGTTCATGGCCAGGACCGCGATGAGCTCGCCCTTGCTCCCCGCCTCCAGGCCGACCAGATGCGGCTCTCCCGCGTCGAGAATCTCCTCGACGACCTCCCGCAGCTGATTCACCTTGATGGGATAGACCCCGAAATAGCGGCCGCTGTAGTTGTATTCGGCGATGGCTCTCTCGAACGCCTTGTTGAGGCTCACCACGCGGTCGCGAAGGATGTCCTGGAAGCGCAGCAGGACCGGGAGCTTGATCCCCCGCGAGAGGACGTCGTCGAGGACCGCCTTGACGTCGATGGCCGTTTCCGGGGAGCCGTTCGGATGGAACACGACGTGTCCCTTCCCGTTGATGCCGAAATAGCCCAACCCCCAATCGGCGAGTTTGTAGAGAGTCGCGGAGTCCTCGATGGTCCAGCCGTTGTTCATGAGAGAGACTATATAAAATTGCTCCGCGCCACGAATCCGGTATATACTACCTCCAGACCATGCGGACGCTCCTGCTCCTGCTGTCGGTCCTGGCCCTGGCCGCGGAAGAGCCGCCCCTTCCCCCTTCCGGCATCAAGTCCGGGTCCGGCCGGGCCGTCCACGATTCGCCGGACGGGCTCTTCCGCTGGACCGAGGGAGAGAACCTCGTCAGCGTGTTCCGCTCCGGACGCGACGCCGCCCCGCAGAAAATCCGCCTGCCGCCGGGTCCGGACCCCGGCGGCCGTCGCCGCCTGCTGTTCTCCCTCAGGGCCCCGTTCTTCGGCGTGCTCGACGAGTTCCTGAGCGAGGTGGGGCTGCACATCGACGCGCGCCAGGCGCCGAGCCCGGCCAAGGCGACCGTCATCCGCTCCTCATTGAAGCTCCTCGACAAGGACGGCCGCATCCTCTGGGGCCGAAGGCTGCCGGACAAGCACGCGGTCGGGAGCCCCAGCGGAGCCAGCGGCCTGCGCGTCGCGCAGAACGGGACCGTGGCCATCCTGCTCCAGGACACGGACCCCTACGCCACCGCGAGGCCCCTGCTGCTGGTGATCGACCGCAAGGGGACCGACAAGCTCCGCCTCGACTACACCTCGTTCCGCCGCATCGAGGAGCTCGCTCTTTCCTCGGACGGCGCGTTCCTGGCCGTGCGCGGCTACGGGCTCATCCCGGAGAGGGAGACCTGGAGCGACGCCCTGGCCATATACCGGCTCGGCACCCGGAAATCCTCGGTCCGCGCCCTGCCCCGCTCTTCGGAGGAGCACCACCTGCGCCTGGTCGGGCCGGACGGGTGGGCCTGCTGCGTGAAGCAGGGGGAATCCTTCTCGTCCTTCAGGCCGGACGGCTCCACGGAACACCTGACGCGAGAGAAGATGCTCGAGCGGCTCCAGGAGCCGTAGCTGCGGCAACGCGCCCATGATGCGCCGGCTCATGCCGGCCTCTTTGGGCCGACGGAAAAATCTGGAGGACGAGGAGAAAAAATAGCGGTGCTGCCTTCCTTTTTCCAAATCCAATGATGGCGCCATCATTCGAAAGGAAAAACCGTCGCTCATTGTTGGATAATTTCTTTTTCAGGTCCAGATTTCCCGCGCCCGTTATCTTCCATGACTCGGCCTTGATGCGCTGCCTCCTGATGTACGCGCTTCTCTTGCCCGCGTGCGCGCACGCGGCTTCAAGCGAGGATGCCGGGAATCCGGCCGTGTCCCGATCAACAGAAAGCCCGACTGGTTGGGTCAAGAGCGGGGCGCGGTGGCAATGCTACAAGGACGGGAAGATTGCGGTGCAGTTCTTGCTGAAGGAGCAGCACACCTGGAGCGCACTCAAGGCGAAAGTCAGCAATACGTTCGCCTGGGCCTCGGATGACGGGACGCATCTCGCGAGGTTCGACCTCCATAACTCAACGACAGACGTCCCGGCAAGCGCCCTGCGATACTACGACGGCGAATGCCGGCAGCTATTCTCGAAGGCCTTGGATGGCGAGGTCAACACAGCCCTTGTCCTGCTTGGGGGCACACGGCTATTGGTTGCAATGGCCAAACCCTACAACGAGCGATTCGGTGAAAGTTGGATTGAGTTTGGCAGAATTCATCTCTTCGGTCGGGCAGGCGATGAGATGCTCCGGCTTGGGCCATATCAGACGGGCCCACAACCATTCCGGCTGTTTCAAGGCGGACGGTTCTCCAATTTGTACGTGGGACCTCATAGAGATCCGGAAACTAGGCAATGGAAACGCTTTGAGCTATTCCTTGATGTAGCCAAAGCAGCGACGCATTATTACTTCATTGATGAGTCTGTCGGTCATCTGCCCGGTGAGGTAGACATTTCATCCGATGGCATTGTGCGCATCACGCAGAACGAATGGTACTTGCCGGATGGCCGACGGTTCGATGGCGACAGGGTGCCAAGCGATGCCCGCCACGAGGTCAGGGTTGTGCATGAATACAAATTCCCATAAAGCAGCCGCGCTCATCCTGTCCTCGCTGCTCTGCGCCAGCTCCTTCGCCGCGACCCCGCTGCAGCAGGAAAAGGAGAAGATGGCGGGACAAGGCTTCGCTCTCGTCCGCCAAGCGACAGCCAGGCTCGGGCCCTCCTCTCTTGTGGTGCATCTCTACGCCAAGGAGGGGGGGGGACGCGAGTACCTGCGGGTCTTCCTGGTCTCCAAGAGCAAGGCCAAGCTGGTCTTTCTCGAGCCCGGGTTCTCGAAGAATATCCGCCTGGACCCCGTCCACAAAAACGGCCTCATCCCGGACCTCCTCCGGGACGGCTCGCGCGTGCTGGCGTATCACGAGACCTTGCCCGCGGTCGGCCAGGAGACCCTGGTCCTGCTGCGCTACTCCGGAGGCGGGCTCGCGAGGCTCGCGGACCTACCCTACGGCCGCCTGGAGGACCTCGACGCCAAGGGCCCGCCCGAGGTGGTGTCCCGTTCTCGCCCGCTCGGCCAGTTCTTCCAGATCGAGTGCGAGTCCTTCCACAGCATGGCCCAGTCCGCGTTCCGTACCACGGTCCATGCCTTCCGGGAGGGGAGGCTCGTCCCGGTCTCCAAGGAATTCCCGCGTCTCTACGAAGACGACATCCGCGCGCTGGAGGCCGGCCTGTCCTCCACAGACCCCCGCAAAACGCAGGACTACGGCGGTTTCCTGGGGTCCGCCCTCTCTTTGTATTTCGACTACGAGGAGCTGGGCAAGGGAAAGGAAGGCTGGGGCCGGTTCCGCGCTCTCTTCGAGCCCCACGCCGGGGACTCGGCCGTTGCCAAACGCTGTCTGGGAGAGATGGAGACCGAACTCAAGACCCGGCTCGGCATCCCGCCGGACTGGTAGACTTCAGGATCTTGTCCCCGAAGTACTTCTGCAGAGGCTCCGGGATATCCACTCCGCCGTCCGGGCGCTGATAATTCTCCAGCACGGCCGCGAAGATGCGCCCCACCGCGACCCCGGACCCGTTGAGCGTGTGCACGAACTCGGGCGCGGCCTTGGGCCCCCGCTTGAACCTGGCGTTCATGCGCCTGGCCTGGTAATCCCAGCAGTTCGAGCATGAGGAGACCTCGCGCCAGAGCTTCTCCCCGGGCATCCAGACCTCGAGATCGTAGGTCTTGGCTGAAGCGAACCCCATGTCCCCGGTGCACAGCGCCACGACCCGGTACGAAAGCCCCAGGGCCTTGAGCACGTTCTCCGCGTGGGAGGTCAGCCTCTCGAGCGCCTCCATGGAGTCCTCGGGCCGGGTGATCCAGACCAGCTCCACCTTGTCGAACTGGTGCTGACGGATGAGGCCGCGCACATCCTTGCCGTAGGACCCCGCCTCCTGCCTGAAGCACGGGGTGAGGGCCGTCACCTGGATGGGCAGGCTGGACTCCTCCAGCACGCTCTCGCGCACGAGATTGGTCAAAGGCACCTCGGCCGTGGGGATGAGATAGTAGACGCTGCTCCCCTCGCCCGAGTCCTCGAGTTGGCCGGTCTTGTAGAGGTCCTGTTCGAATTTCGGGAGCTGCCCCGTTCCCAGCGCCACCTCGGGCCGGACGATGAGCGGGACCCACACCTCGGTATAGCCGTGCTCGCGCGTATGCAGGTCCAGCATGAACTGCCCGACGGCCCGTTCGAGCCTGGCCAGCGCGCCCTTGAGCACCGAGAAGCGGGATCCCGAAAGCTTGGCCGCCACATCGAAATCCATGAGCCCGAGCTTCTCCCCCAGGGCGGCATGATCCAGAACCTTGAAAGTCCGCTCCGCGGGGGCCGGCCCGCTGCGGACGATCTTGTTGTCCTCGGCGGACTTTCCCACCGGGACGCTCGGGTGCGGGAGATTCGGGATCCCGAGGAGGAGTTCCCTCACTTCCTCCGAAAGCTTGTCGAGCCGCTCCTCGCGCTCGCCCATCTGCGTCTTGAGCTGCGTGACCTCGGCCATGAGCTTGGCCGCCAGGGCCTCGTCTTTCGCGGCCTTGGCCTTGCCCACGGTCTTGGAAGACTCGTTGCGCTTGGCGCGCATCGCCTCGACTTCCTGGAGCAGGGACCGATGCTCCGCGTCCAGCGCGAGGAACTTCTCCAGCGCCGGCAGGTATCTCCCGCCCCGGTCGAGTATCCCCTTCTTGGCCTTTTCCGGCTCGCTGCGGAGGAATTTGGGGTCATTCATGGGGTTCTGCGCTCCCTGGCGCCGTCTTCCAGATTATTTCCAGGCTCTTCTCGCGGACCCTCTCGTCGAACGTCTCCCCTGGCTGAGGGTTCAGGACCACGCGCACGCTGAGCATGTCCGGCCAGTAGCCCATGGCGTAGACCCGGCGCAGATAGGAGTCCATCTCCACACGGTTCGGGTACACCGGGACCTCCACGGACGCGTCCTTGCGGACGAGCGGGACGTGCCGCTCCTCCAGGATGAACGGCAGGGTCCAGGCGCCCTCTCCCTCCTGCCCGATGCGCCGGAGCCTGGCGCTGAACGCGTACCGCAGCACGGCCGCGCGCCCCGTCTTCCCCCCTTTGTTCAGGAGGGTGACCACGGCCCGCGTCCGCATCTTCCACTTCTGGCTGGGGGGGAACAACCACCTCTCCAGGCCGTGGTACTCCTTCTTCTGCTTCTGCAGCTGCAGCGCCAACTGCCACCGCACGTCCTGGATGACGACCTGGCCGGCCGCGGAGCCGCAAGACAACAGCAGGACGACGGCGCACGAGAGAAGTGTCTTCACGGGGCAGATTCTACCAATATTCAGCCTTTCAGCACTCCCAGCGGCTTCATCCTGGCCACTTTCCTGGCTAGACCGGCCCGCTCGCACACGTCCACCACCTCGGAGACGTCCTTATACGCGGCCGGCGCTTCCTCGGCCAGTCCGCGGAGCCCCTCGGTGCGCACCGCGATGCCTTTCGCGTTCAAGTCCTTCAAGAGCTGGTGCCCGCTCGTCTGCTTGAGCGCCTGGCTCCGGCTCATGGTGCGGCCCGCGCCGTGACACACGCTGCCGAACGTCTCGGTCATGGCCAGGCCGGTGCCGACCAACACATAAGAGAACGTCCCCATGGACCCGGGGACGAGCACGGGCTGGCCGACCCCGCGGTACATGGCGGGCACGTCCGGGTGGCCGGCCGGGAACGCGCGCGTGGCTCCCTTGCGGTGCACGCAGAGCCGGCGGCCCCCGTGGGTCTCCATCCGGGCCAGGTTGTGGCTCACGTCGTAGACCAGGCGCATGCCCAGGTCCCGGGGGGAGATGTCGAGCCCCCGCATGAAGCTTTCTCGGATGAAGTGCGTGATGACCTGTCGGTTCGCCAGGGCGTAGTTGGCGGCCGCGGCCATGGCGCCGAAATACGCCCTGCCCTCCGGAGAACCAAGCGGGGCGCACGCCAGCTGCCGGTCCGGGAGGCGGATGCCGTAGCGGCCCACGGCGCCCTGCATCACACTCAGGGAGTCGCTGCATACCTGGTAGCCCAGCCCGCGCGATCCGGTGTGCAGCAGGACGACCAGCTGGCCCGGGAACAGCCCGAACACCGCCCCGATGCCGGGGTCGAACACCTCCTCCACCTCCTGGAGCTCGAGGAAGTGGTTTCCGCTCCCCAGCGTCCCGACCTGGTCCGAGCCGCGCTCCTGGGCCCGCCGGCTCACCGCGTCCGGGTCCGCCCCGGGAACGCGCCCTTCCTCCTCGGCCGCCTCCAGGTCCTCCCGGTCCCCGAAACCCTTCTCCACCGCCCAGCGCGCCCCGCGCGAAAGCACGCGTCCCATCTCGTCTTTCCCCACGCGCAGCGGCCCGCCCTTGCCCACTCCCGAGGCCACCCGGGCGTCGAGCGCGTCCATGAGCTTCTCGACCCTGGCCTTTACGGCCTCGGCCTTCAGATCGCTTCGGACCAAGCGCACGCCGCAGGAGATATCATATCCGACCGCGCCGGGGCTGATGACTCCCTGGTCGACATCCATAGCCGCGACCCCGCCGATCGGCATCCCATAGCCCCAATGGCAGTCCGGCATCGCCAGCACGGCGTCCACGACGCCGGGCAGGTGCGCGGAGTTCTCGATCTGTTCGGCCACGCGCTCCTGTTCGATCTTGGGAATCATCCTCTCGGACGCGTAGACGAGTCCCGGCACGAGCATCCCGCCCGTCTTGGGAATCTCGAACCTCCACGCGTCGATCTTGCGGACCCGATGGCTCATATGTCCAGAATCACCGTGGCGGTCCAAAGCCCGCTTTTCTTTCCGACCCTCAGGCCGTGGTAGGTCGCGGCTTTGACTTCCCGTGCGAGCCGGGCGTCCAGCCTCGGTCCCTCGGCCTGCGCGCGCAGCACCGAGGGGCCGGCCTCCTTCACCCGGATGTCCGTCGGAAGCCACCGCTCGCTCGATACGACGAAGATCAGTTCATTGATCCAGTCGACGAGAAGGTCTTCGGGCGTCGGGGCCTCCAGGACCACGGCGGCTCTTCCCGCGGAGTCTCCGGTCGCCGAGGACGCTCCGTAGACCTCCAGAAGCCCCCGGGCCGCGTTCAGGAAGAACTCCTCCCAGGTGGCTCCCGATATCGCCAGACCGATGTCCGCGGTATGGGGGACCAAGCTGAAACCCTCCATATTATCCCGCGCGAACGAGGTCTAAAACGGACGTCGACTGTGGTCGTACCGCCGGAGGCGGTACAGCACCGTGACCCTCTGGAGGATGTTGGTCACGTGTGCGCCCATAGTTCTCGCGGCGACCCTGGGGAAGACAAAAAAATCTGGACCCAGCAGAAAAAGAACCGTTGAAATATTGGTGCTTTTCGAATTCCAATGATGGCGCCATCATTGGAAATGATGAAGTGCAATGAAACAAAGAGATTTTCCTCCTCCGCCTCCAGATGGCGCGCTGGCGCGCCGCTGCCCGCTCGCCCCTACTTCTGGCCGGGAGTATCCGGACCCGTCGGTTTCGGGGCGGGCTGAGTCGGGGCCGTCCCGCCATGCGGCGTCGCGCCCTGCGGCGGAGCGCCGCCCGCCATCTCGCCCACCACCGCGGCCACGCGGGCGACTTTGTCGCCCTCGTTGAGGCGGACCAGGCGTACTCCCTGGGTGTTCCGGGAGATGGTCTTGATGTCCTTGCAGTGCAGGCGGACGGCCATCCCGCTCGCCGTCATCACCATCAGGTCGTCCTCGTCGCGCACGAGCCTGATGCCCACGACGGAGCCGTTGCGCTCCGTGGCCTTGATGGTGATGATGCCGCCGCCGCCGCGATGCTGGTCGCGGTACTCCGAGAGCTCGGACCGTTTGCCGTAGCCGTGCTCGCACACCGTCAGGAGCGTCTTGCCCTGCTTCTCCTGGCAGGCCTCCATCCCGACCACGACATCGCCCTCGCCCAGCCGCACGCCGCGCACACCCATGGCCGCGCGGCCCATCTCCCGGACGTCCTTCTCCGGGAAGCGGATGGCGCGCCCGTGCTGGGTCCCGATGATGATCTCGTCTTTGCCCGTGGTGTGCTGCACTTCCACCAGCACATCGCCCTCCTCCAGCGTGATCGCGGCGATGCCGGTGCGCCGGATGTTGGCGAAATCGGCCAACGCCGTCCTCTTCACCGTGCCGTTGCGGGTGCACAGGAACAGGAAGCTCTCCTTGCCCTTCTTCTCCTCGAAGGAGCGGATGGCGATGGCGGAGGTGGCCCTCTCTTCACCCGAAAGCTGAAGCAGGTTCACCAAGGCCTTGCCGCGCGACTGCCGGTTGCCCTCCGGTATCTCGTACGCCTTCAAGGCGTAGACCTTGCCGCGGTTGGTGAAGAAGAGAAGCGTCGCGTGGCTGTCCGTCACGTAAAGGTGTTTGAGGAAATCCTCCTCCTTCACCGACTGTCCGGTCACCCCTTTGCCGCCGCGGTTCTGGGCCTGGTATGTCTCTGCCGGGATGCGCTTGACGTAGCCTCCCTCGGACAGAGTGATGACGACCTCCTCCTTCTGGATGAGGTCCTCGAGCGTCATCTCCGCCCGCTCGGTCGTGATGGCGGTCCGGCGCTTGTCCGCGTACTTCGCCTTGAGCTCGCCCAACTCCTTGAGGATGATGGCCAGGACCCTCTTGGGGTTCTTCAGGATGTCCCGGAGCTCGGCGATGAGCTTGATGAGCTCGTCGTACTCCTTCTTGATCTCCGCGGCCGACAAGCGCGTAAGCTGGTGCAGGCGCATGTCCAGGATGGCCTGGGCCTGCGCCAGGCTGAGCTTGAAGGTGTGGACCAGCTTGTCCCGGGCCTCGGCCTGGTCCTTCGAGCCGCGGATGAGCCTGATGACCTCGTCCAAGTTCTTGAGCGCGATCAGGAAGCCTTCCAAGATATGGGCCCGGTCCAGCGCCTTGCGCAGCTCGAAGCGGGTCCGGCGAACCACCACGGTCTTGCGGTGTTCGACGTAGTAGCCCAGGATGTCCCGGACGGGCAGCACGCGCGGGCGCCCCTCGACAAGAGCCAGCATGATGACCCCGAACGTCGTCTCCAGGGCCGTGTGCTTGAAGAGCTGGTTGAGAACGACGTTCGCGTTGCCGTCACGCTTGACCTCGATGACGACCCGCATCCCGCGCCGGTCCGACTCGTCCCGGATATCCGAGATATCCGGGATCTTCTTATCGCGGACCAAGTCCGCGATCGTCTCCAGGAGCTGCGCCTTGTTGGTCTGGTAGGGGAGCTCCGTGACGATGATGGCCTCGCGATTTCCCTTGAGCGGCTCGATCTCGGTCTTGGCCTGGATGCGGATGGACCCGCGCCCGGTCTCGAAATAGTCCAGGATCCCCGTCTTTCCGCGGACGATCCCGGCGGTCGGGAAATCCGGTCCCTTGAGGATCTTCATGAGATCCTTGACGTCGATCCGCGGGTTCTCGATGTACGCCGCGACCGCGTCGCAGACCTCTCCGAGGTTGTGCGGGGGCATGTTCGTCGCCATGCCCACCGCGATGCCGGTGGACCCGTTCACCAGCAGGTTCGGGAGCTTGGCCGGCAGGACGGTCGGCTCCTCCAGCGAGCCGTCGAAATTCGGCACGAAGTCCACCGTGTTCTTGTCGATGTCCGCCAGCAGCTCGTCGGAGATGGCGGCGAGGCGCACCTCGGTGTACCGATAGGCCGCCGCCGGGTCGCCGTCGACCGAGCCGAAGTTCCCCTGTCCGTCCACGAGCGGATGGCGCATGGAAAAGTCCTGGACCATGCGCACCATCGCGTCATAGACCGCCATGTCGCCGTGGGGGTGGTACTTGCCCAGCACGTCTCCGACCACGCGCGCGGACTTCTTGTAGGGCTTGTTGTGCTTCAAGCCCATCTCGTCCATCGTGTAGAGGATGCGGCGATGCACCGGCTTGAGCCCGTCCCGGATGTCCGGAAGGGCCCGGCCCACGATGACGGACATCGCGTAGTCGATGTAGGACGACTTCATCTCCTCGCCGATGTCGTGCGTCGCGATGTTCCCGAGGGCCTCGTCCGACCCCGCCGGGACTTTATGGGGATTGTTCGTTGGATTCGTCATCTCAGATGTCCAGGTTGCGCACTTCCTTCGCGTGCGTCTCGATGAACTGCCGCCGTGGGGCCACCTTATCCCCCATCAGCGTGGTGAAAGTCGTCTCGGCGCCGGCCATGTCCTCCAGGCTCACCTTCACGAGCTTCCGGCGCGCGGGATCCATCGTGGTCTCCCAGAGCTGCTCCGGGTTCATCTCGCCGAGCCCTTTATAGCGCTGAATCGTGGCCCCGGAGCGCGCCGCCTCCCGCACCGCCTCCAGGAGCTCCCTCAAGCCGTAGCCCTCGCGGTCCCCCCGCGGTCCCTTGCAGGCGAACAGCGGCCGGGTGCTCTCGTCCTCCTTCGCCCGGTAGAACCACGAGAGTTCCAGCCCCAGCTGCTTGAGCGCTTTGGCCAACTTATCCAGCCGCGGAAGCTCCCAGAGCTCCTGCACCTCGAACCCGAGTTCCTCGTCCACCTCGGCCGCCTCGGCATCCTGCTCTCCCGCGGCCACGCGTTCGGCTTTGAGCTTCTCGCGGTGCGCCTGGAGTATCTGTTCTTCCTTGTCCCGCCATTCCTTCTCCGTATAGAAGAACTGGTAGCTACCGGGCGCGGACTCGTAGCGATAGATGGGCATCTTGCCCGTCTTTTGGTGCGTGAAAAAGTCGTCAAGGGAGACGCCCTTGCGCTCAAGGTGCTTGAGCAAGTCCTCCACTTCGACCAGGAGCTTGAGGATGAGCTCCACGTCCTTCTTTTCCAGGACCTTCGACCGCTTGCCGTCGGAGGAATAGGCCCGGACCTCGGCCTCGGCGATCCCCTCGCCGAGCAGCCACTGCGTCATCTTGGCTTCGGTATCCACGTACATCTCGGACTTCCCCTTCTTCACCTTATAGAGCGGGGGCTGGGCGATGTATATGTGACCCCTCTCGATGAGCGGGCGCATCTGCCGGTAGAAAAAGGTGAGCAGCAGCGTGCGGATGTGCTGACCGTCCACGTCGGCGTCCGCCATGATGATGAGCTTGTGATAGCGGAGCTTGTCGGGGTTCATCCCCTCCTCGCCGTCCGCCTCGCCCGCCTTCTCGCCGATCCCTGTCCCCACCGCCGAGATGATGGTGCGGATCTCCTCGTTGGACAGGATTTTGACCATCCGAGCCCGCTCGACGTTCAGGATCTTCCCTTTGATGGGCAATATGGCCTGGAAGCGCCGGTCCCGCCCCTGCTTTGCCGACCCTCCAGCCGAATCGCCTTCCACGATGAAGAGCTCGCATTTCTGCGGCTCGCTCTCCTGGCAGTCCGCCAGCTTTCCGGGAAGCGCGCTGTCCGATAGGACGCCCTTGCGCCGGGTGAGGTCCTTGGCCTTCCTGGCCGCCTCGCGCGCCTCGGCGGCCTGGATGGCCTTGCCGGCGATGGCCTTGGCCGTGGCGGGGTTCTCCTCGAAGAACGTGCTCAAGAACTCGCCCACGGCGGACTTGACGAAGCCCTCGACCTCCGCATTTCCGAGCTTCCCCTTGGTCTGTCCCTCGAACTGCGGCGCCCCGATCTTGACGGACAGCACCGCGGTCAGGCCCTCGCGTACGTCGTCTCCCGTGATGGTGAATTCCCGCCCCTTGAGCAAGTCCCCTTTCTTGACGTAGTCGTTGATCGCGCGCGTCAGGGCCGAGCGGAACCCCGCCAGATGCGTCCCTCCTTCGGCGGTGTGGATATTGTTCACGAAGGAGTAGACGTTCTCGGAGTAGTCCGAGTTGTACTGTATCGCGAAATCGACGGCCCCCTCCTCGCGCTCCCCCGCGAACTGGATCGGCTTGGGGAAGACCGGGGTCTTGTTGGCGTTGAGGAACAGGACGAATTGGGAGATGCCGCCCTCGTAGTGGAAGACCTGCTTCTTGTCGTCCCTCTCATCGATGAGGGTGATGCGCGCCCCGGCGTTCAGAAAAGCCAGCTCGCGCATGCGTTTGGCCAGGATATCGTAGGAGAAGTTAATCTCGCCGAAGATCGTGGAATCCGGCCTGAACGTGACCTTCGTCCCGTGGTCGCTCGTCTTCCCCTTGGCCTCCACGGGGCTGCGGGGCTTGCCTCGATCGTAGGTCTGCGTCCAGACCTTTCCGTCGCGGTAGACCTCCACCTCCAGCCATTCGGAGAGCGCGTTCACCACCGAGACGCCTACGCCGTGCAGGCCGCCGGAAATCTTATAGGCCCTCCGGTCGAACTTTCCTCCGGCGTGGAGCACGGTCATCACCACTTCGAGAGCGGATTTTCCCTTAAGCTTCGGGTCCTTGACGTCCCGCATGGGGTCGACCGGTATGCCGGAGCCGTCGTCCTGCACGCTCACCGTGTTCTCTTCGTGGATGATGACCTCGATGGCCGTGCAGCGTCCCGCCAGGATCTCATCGACCGAGTTGTCCACGACTTCGTACACAAGGTGATGAAGTCCCGATGCGGATGTGGATCCGATGTACATGGCCGGCCGCTTGCGCACGGCCTCGAGCCCCTCGAGAACCTGGATCTTGGAGGCGTCGTACATCTCGTTCACCGACGGCTTCTTTCCCGTCTCTTCCGCTGCCGTGTTCGGCATATCCTTCTCCTTCCTCTCGCCCATCACGCTCATCCGCGCGCCGGACGGATCCCCTTGATCCAAGATCTCTTGAAGTGTTTATTGAGGCTCCGCACGATCTGCGAGCCGCGCATCTGAAGCTCCTGGGCGGCCGCAGGGCTGCTGACCTTCACATAGAGCATGCCTCGCCGCAGTCCGATAAGGGCCCAAAACCTCGAAAAATGTCCGACCTCCCTTTCCCACACCTGGTTCAGGATGACCATGCGCTCATGGTCCATGCGGTGCACCGCTCTCCAGGAGCGGAGAGCCGAGTCGGCTTTGACGAGTCCCACCTACGACAGCCTCATGGGCATCACGACGTACTTGTATCCGTTCTCCGTCTCCGGCTCGATGAGCGCCGGGCTCACCGGTGTCGTCAATCCGATCCACACCTTGTCCGTTCCCATACATTTAAGCCCGTCGATGAGGTAGTGCGGGTTGAAGGCGATGACGAAATCGTCCCCTTTATAGTCTATCGGAAGCTCATCCTCGAACTCCGAGGTCTGGTCCGCGGCTGAGACTTGGAACGCCCCGCTCTTAAAACGGCAGCGTACCGAGCCGGCCCGGTCCGGTACGCAGAGCGCGGCCTGCTTCGTGATGAGCAGGAGGTCCTTGGTGGAGAAGCCGACGCGGATGTCCTTCTTCGAGGGGATGACCTGCTCGTAATTCGGGAAGTTGCCCTCCACGAGACGGGACGTCATCGTGGTCTCTCCCCAATGGAACCCGACCTGGTTCTCGGCCACATTGACGAGCACCGGAACATCGCTGTCATCCCCTAAAAGCCTCACGAGTTCGTGGAGTATCTTCGTCGGGATGATGATCCGGAACTGCCGGTCTTTCGGAAGCACGGAATCCTTCGCGCTCGCGAGCCGCCGTCCGTCCGTGGCCACCATCTCCAAAGATCCGCCCGCTCCCACCCAGAAAACCCCGTTAAGGACATAACGCGTCTCATCGGAGGATGCGGCGAATATAGTCTTTTTCACCATTTCCGCCAGCTGCCCGCCCTTTACCTCGAACGCGTTCTTCTTATTGAATTCAGGAAGCACCGGATACTCGGCTTTCGCGGTCCCGTTCAGCGTGAAGCGAGAGCGTCCGCACTTCACGACCACGCGGTTCTCCTCCCCCATTGATATGAAAACATCCTTATCTGGAGGAAGCGTGTGGAGTATGTCGGAGAATTTCCTGGCGGGAATGGTGATGCTTCCCTCCTCCTCGATTTCCGCCGGGATATGATGCGTGACCCCCATCTGGAGATCCGTGGAAACCATTCGAAGCTTAGATTCGCAGGATTCCATGAGAAAATTCAGAAGGATCGGTAGAGTGGTACGAGAGGAGAGAGCCGATTGGATGGTTTGTACTCCTATGTTCAGTTCCGCGGCCCTACAGGTTAATTTCATAGTTCGTCTCCCTCTTCATAAGTTGTGGATACTGTTCATTGAGTGGATGGCCCGAGGATGCGCTGGTCCACAGCTTGTCCCCAGGACCCACACGTGGAACGAAAGGAACAGGAAGCCCACAGAAAAGTCATGAGTTATCCACAGCGCGGATCTTCTCCACCAGCTTGTTCACCATCTCCACGAAGAACGGGTCGGACTCCAGCATCCTTTTTATCTTGTCCCGCGCGTGTATGACGGTCGTGTGGTCGCGGCCGCCGAACGAACGCCCGATCTCCGGCGTGGAGAGTTCAGTCAGGGTGCACGCGAGGTACATGGCGAGCTGCCGGGGGAACGCCACATCGCTGCGGCGCGATTTCGATTTCAGGGCCTTGATGTCCAGAGAGTACTTCTCCGCGACCTCCCTCTGTATCGTATCGATGCGGATGGTCGGAGCCGCGTCGCTGCCGATGGAGTCGCGGACGAGCTCCTTGGCCGCCTCCAGGGTGAGGGGCTTCCCCGTGAGGGCCGGGAAGGCGCTCACACGGATGAGGGCCCCTTCGAGTTCCCGGATGTTGCTCTTGATGGCCGAAGCCAGGTATAGGACGATCTCGTCTTGGACGTAGAGGCGCTCGGAAGCGGCTTTCTTGCGCAGGATGGCGATGCGGGTCTCGAGGTCCGGGGTCTTGATATCCACCACCTGGCCCCACATGAAGCGGGAGATCAGGCGCTGCTCCGAGGGGGCCATTTCCTTGGGCGCGCGGTCGGAGGAGATGACGATCTGCTTCCTGGATTCGAAGAGGGTGTTGAACGTGTAGAAGAATTCTTCCTCGCTGCGGTCCCGGCCGATGAGGAACTGGATGTCGTCGATGAGGAGGCAGTCCAGGTTCCGGTACTTGCCGCGGAACGCGTCCGGCTTGTCGTTCCGGATGGAATCGATGTACTCGTTGACGAACTGTTCCGAGGTGGTGTAGAGGACGCGCGAGTTCGGGTTCAGCTGACGCGTGAGGTGCCCGATGGCGTGCATGAGATGGGTCTTGCCCAGCCCGACGCCCCCGTAGAGGAAAACGGGGTTGTATTGGCGTCCCGGGCTCTTGGCCACGGCCTCGGCCGTCGCGTGGGCCAAGCGGTTGAACGTTCCCACGACGAAGCTCTCGAAGGTCCAGCGGGGATTGAGCTCGCTCAGGTCGAATTGCGATTGGGACCGGACCGCCTCGATCGGGTCCGCGGGAGGGAGCACCCCCTTCAGGTCCCGCTCGACGACGTAATCCAGGGCGATCTCATGGTCGGCAAGCCCCTTGAGTATGGCCTGGATGCGGGGCTGATAGAAGTTGCCTATCTGGTCCGTGAAGAATTTGTTCGGGACCCGGACCGTGAGCACCCCGTTCTCCAATTTCAGGGGTTCGACATCCGTAAGCCAGAGGTCTACGTTATCTTTTCCTATTTCCGGAGTCAGGCGTTCCACCGCCGCGCGCCAGAGCTCGCCGGGGTCGGTCATGTTCACAGGTTATCCACAGGTGTTGATAAGTTTAAAAGTCTTGTATTTAAAGAACTTTTCGCCAAAAACGTGCCGCCAAGCCTTCTCAGGGCATATGCTATGTAATTTGCATTAAAAAGTCAAACACAGGACAGCGTTCATTGACACGAAAAAGACAAATTACCTACACTCTCCACTTGAGTCACTCTCCCCGGAGGCGCGGGCCATGAAAATCCAAATCACGGGCAGACATCTCCGCATCACAAAGGCCATCCATACGTATGTGGATGAGAAGGTCAGCAAGGCGCAGAAGTACTTCAACCACATCGTCTGGGCGCAGGTGCTGCTTTCAGTGGAGAAGCACACCCATGAAGCGGAGGTCATCATCCACGCCTCCAGGCAGACGTTCCGCGCGCTGGGGACCTCCGAATCCCTTTACGCGGCCATCGACCTGGCGTCCGACAAGATCGACAAGCAGCTCCGGAAGTACAAGGAGCGGCTGAAGAGCCGGTACAAAGAGGGCGAGCCCGAGCTGGAGCCGGCGGCCTGGGACGTGGAGCCCAAGCCGGTGCGCTTCACCGTCATCAAGCAGGTCAACATCGCCCCCATGACCGCCGACGCGGCGGCGGAGGAGATGGACCGGCTGGGGCTGAATTTCTGGATGTTCCAGGACCAGGACTCCCGCCAGATCAACGTCATCTTCCGCCGGCTCGACGACTCCTACGGGCTGCTCCAGCCCGCCCGCAAGGGGAGCCGCTAGCCCGCGGGCCATGAAGTTCATCACGGTCGGCGAGCTGCTCAAAGAGCAGCGCGACCGCCTCAAGCTCGAGCTCGTCTCCCGGGATGCGCGGCTCAACCGCAGGATCGCGACGTCCGAGGTCAACAGGCCCGGGCTGGCGCTGGCCGGCTATCCGGCGCATTTTCGAGCGGAGCGGGTGCAGATCATCGGACGCGGAGAGCACGCCTATATCGCCCGCGGGCCGGAGAAGCGGCTGGAAGCCAATCTCACGAAGATCCTTTCGAACCGGAGCGTCCCGTGCGTGGTCATCACGCGCAGCCTTCGCGCCCCGAAGGCCCTGCACGAGGTCTGCCAGCGCCACGGTGTCCCGCTGCTCCGGACGCGCCTGAAGACCGGGACTTTCGTGGAGGAACTCTCCACCTGGCTCGAAGAGCAGCTCTCCGAACGCACCCGCCTGCACGGGGTGCTCGTGGACGTTTACGGGCTCGGCGTGTTCATCCGCGGCGACGCCGGGATCGGCAAGTCCGAGAGCGCGCTGGAGCTGGTCAAGCGGGGGCACATCTTCGTCGCGGACGACATCGTGGAGATCCGGCATAAGCCCGGCGACATCCTGGTGGGGTCGTGTCCGGAGGCTCTGCAGCACTTCATGGAGGTCCGCGGGCTCGGCATCATCGACGTCAAGCTCCTCTTCGGCATCGGGTCCATCCTGCGCTCCTCGGTCATCGGCTTGGTGGTGGACCTGGAGATGTGGAACCCGCAGGCGCGCTACGACCGGGTGGGATTAGAGCGGTCGACGACGCGCATCCTGAACGTCGAGGTCACCCGGGTGGTCATCCCGGTACGGCCCGGACGCCACATCGCGTCGCTCATCGAGGTCGCGGCCCTCAACCAGCAGCTCAAGTCCCAAGGGCTTTACAGCGCCGAGGCGTTCAACGAGAGGATCCTCGCGCGCATGGGGCGCGTCCGGTGATCAATCTCGTCGTCATCACCCACGGCGAATTCGGCGCCTATCTGGTGGAGGCGGCCGAGGGGATCGTCGGGCCCCAGAACGGAGGGGTCCGCTGCGTCGGCATCTCCCCGCGCATGACCGTCGCCGAGGTGCGGGGACGCGTCGAGAGCGCCTTGTCGGACCTCGAGAAGGCCGACGGGGTGGTCGTGCTCACCGACATGCCCGGGGGGACCCCCTGCAACGTGGCCATCCCCTTGTGCAAGGACCGGCCGCGCGTGGCCGTGATCAGCGGGGTCAACCTCTATATGCTCGTGACGGCCTTCAACAACCGCTCGAGCGCGGGCCTCGAGGACTTGACCGAAAAGATCCTTTCCGCCGGGCGGCGCGCGGTGGCGGACGTGAAGGGCGCGTTCCTGGGGAAGCGCTGATGGCGCTCGCGCTCCTGCGCATCGACGACCGCCTCATCCACGGCCAGGTCGTGGAGGGGTGGATGCCGGCCTTAAAGGCGCGCCGGGTCGTCGTCATATCGGACGAGGCGGCCGGAGACCCCACCCAGACCGCGCTCATGCGGATGTGCATGCCGGAGACGGTCGCTTTGGAGATATGCTCCCTAGCGGACGCGCCCGCGGCATTGTCCCGGGCCGCCGCCGCCCCGGAGAACGTCCTGGCGCTCGTCCCGGGTCCGGCCGAGGTCCTTTCCCTGCTTCGGGCCGGCGTGCGCGTCGAATCGGTCAACGTGGGGGGGCTGCATTACGCGGCCGGCCGCATGCAGCTCGGGAAGGCGATGTTCCTGAGCGAGGCGGATATCCGCGCGCTCCGGGATATCGCGGGAGCGGGCGTCCGCCTCGAGGGGCGCGCGGTCCCGTCGGACACGCCGGAAGACGTGTCGGCCCTGATCCGGGAGAAGGACTAGACCACGGAGTGGTCTAGTCCTGAGCGGATATTGGAAAATGTGTCAGCGAAGGACTGACCGCGGCGAATGAACCCGTGGAATCTGTTCGTTCTGCCGGCGTTGAGCGCATGGGTGGCGCTGCTCGAATGCGACTCCGTGCTGGTGGGCCAGTGGATGGTTTCCAGGCCCCTGGTTTTGGGGCCCTCGGTGGGCTTCCTCTGCGGGGATATCCGGATGGGACTGGCCGTCGGCACGCTCTGTGAGCTCTTCTCTTTCGACCGCGCGCCCGTGGGGAGCGCCATCCCGTTCAACGCCCCGGTCGCGGCCGGCTGCGCCGTGCTTCTTTGCGCCGGGCCGGATGCGGTCCCTATCCCGCTGGCGTTCCCGGCGGGTCTGGCCGCGGGGTACGGGCACCGCAGGGCGGAGTACGCGCTGCGGTTCTGGCGCGCGAGGCTGACGCGCGACGCGGCCGAGAGCCTGGAGGCTCGTGGAAGGGTCGACTGGATCCGCATCCATCTCCTGAGCGTAGGGGTGCACGCGCTCCTGACGGCGGCTTTCGTGTATGCCGCCGCGGGGGTCTTGGGCCCCGGCTTGAGCGCGGGCTGGGACGTCCTGCCGGACCTTGCGCGACGGGGCCTGCAGAACGCCCTGGATGCGGCGCCGTTCATCGGGCTGGCGGCCCTGATGCACGTCTTCTTCCGGAAGGCATGAGCATGGAACGGGGGCTCCATCGGGCGGTGTTCCTGAGGTCCCTGCTGATACAGGCGTGCTGGAGCTACGAGGGGATGCAGAACCTGGGGTTTCTCTACGGTCTCGATCCGTGGCTGCGCCGCATCTACCCGGACCCGGAGGAGTACCGGCGGGCGGCTTTCAGGCATCTGGAGTTCTTCAACACGCAGCCCTATATGGCGGGCTTCGCGTTCGGCGTGATCGGGGGCCTGGAGGAGCGGCGCGCCCGGCTCCCGGAGGAGCAGCGCCGGGCCGTGGAGGACCAGATCGTCCGGATGAAGAAGGCCATGGGGTCGTCGCTCGCCGCGATCGGGGATACGTTCTTCTGGGGGGCGCTCAAGCCGGCCTGCGCCGGCCTGATCCTGCTCTCGTGGCTCGTGTTCTGGTCTTTCGGGGTGAGTCGGCCGGTGCTGCTGGGGGCGCTCCTGGGCTTGGCGTGCTTCAACGCGGCGGCCCTGTGGGTCCGCTGGAGAGGCATCCGCGTCGGGTACGCGACGCAGGAACGCCTCCCGGATGAGATCCAGCGGCTCCGGTGGCACGAAAGGGTCCGGTGGGTGAGGCGCTTGGGGTTGGCGGCGGCGCTCGTGCTGACCGTCGCGGCGCTCGTGGTCCCTCCCCAAGGGGGCTCCCCCGGCTGGTGGGGCCCCGTCCTGCTCGCCGCGGCCGCGGGGGCCAGGGCGGCGGGCTTAAGCGCCGTCCGCAGCTACGGGGTCGCTCTCGCGCTCGGGTGCGTCGTCGCGCTGGCGGGGCCGTGAAGGAGAAGACCTTCGTCGTCTCGAACAGGCTCGGGATGCACGCCCGGCCCGCGGCGCTTTTCGTGCACGCCGCGTGCAGAAGAACCTGCCGGGTCGAGGTCGTTAAGGCGATGAACGGCGAGGATGTGGTCGTGAACGGCAAGAGCGTGATGGGCATCATGATGCTCGCGGCCGCGTTCGGGGAGAAGCTCCGGGTCAGGGTGGACGGACCGGACGAGGAGGCGGCGCTCAAGGAGTTCGAGGGCCTCTTCGCGAGGAAGTTCGACGAGGAGTGATAGTGTTTGTTTTTCCAATCGAAATGTCGTTTGATTTAATGGAGCCATGATCGTCATCAAGGGAGTGGCCGCCAGCCCCGGAATCGCCATCGGGAAGGCCTATGTCTTCGAACCCGAGGAGATCGTCATCAACCGGCTGGACATCCCGAAGAAGGACGTGCGCTTCGAGGTCCGGCGCTTCAAAGCGGCCCTTGAAGCGACGTTCCGCGACCTGGACGCAGCCGAGGGCAAGGTGCTGCGCATGCTCGGCAAGGAGCACGCCCGGCTCATCGACACGCACCGGCTCATCCTGAAGGACCCCCTCATCACCAAGGACGTGGCCAAGCGCATCCAGAAGGAGTGCGTGAACGCCGAGTTCGCTCTGTCGGAGGCTCTCGAGGTCGTCAACCAGATGTTCGAGCAGATGGCGGACGAGTTCTTCCGCGAGCGCCGCCACGACCTTTTCGACGTGGGCAAGCGGCTGCTTTCCCATCTCATGAAGCAGGAAAAGAAGACCCTTTCGGACATCAAGGGACCCTCCATCCTGGTGGCGCGCAACCTCCTGCCGTCGGACACGATCAGCCTCAAGGAGAACAACGTCCTGGGCTTCGTGACGGACCTCGGCGGCAAGACGAGCCACACCGCCATCTTGGCTCAGAGCATGGAGATCCCGGCCGTGGTGGGGCTCTCGGACGCGAGCCACCGCATCAAGACCGGGGACAAGGTCATCCTGGACGGGGAGCAGGGGCTCGTCATCATCCACCCGAGCCCGGAGGCCGTGGTCAAGTACGAGAAGGTGAGGCAGAAGTCCATCATCGAGGAGGCGGCCCTCGAGAGCTTGGTGGGGGTCCCGGCCGTGACCCAGGACGGCCGCGAGTTCAAGATGATGCTCAACCTCGACACGGTGGAGGAGCTCAAGGCCGTGCTCCACGTCAAGGGCGACGGGGTCGGCCTGTTCCGCACCGAGTACCTCTACCTCAACCGCAGCGAGGCGCCGGGCGAAGAGGAGCAGGCCAAGGTCTATTCCCACATCGCCAAGTCCCTGGATCCGCTCCCCCTCACCATACGGACCGCGGACATCGGCGGGGACCGGCTGACCCAACTGGGGCTGGAAGGCCCCAAGAACGAGATGAACCCCTTCATGGGGCTGCGGGGCATCCGCCTGTTCTTGAGGCATACGGATCTGCTCAAGACCCAGTTCCGCGCCATCCTGCGGGCGTCCCTCCACGGCCACGTGCAGGTGCTCTTGCCCATGGTTTCCTCGCTGCGGGAGCTGCAGAGCGCCCGCCGCATCTTCGCGCAGGCCCAGCAGGAGCTTCTCGCCGAGGGGGTGAAGCTCCCCAAGAAGGTCCCCTTGGGGATCATGGTGGAGATCCCGTCGGCCGCCATTTTGCTCGACGCCCTTCTCGAGGAGGCGGATTTCGTCTCTATCGGCACCAACGACCTCATCCAGTACGTGCTCGCCGTGGACCGCATCAACGAGGAGGTCGCCCACCTCTACGACCCGTACCACCCGGCCGTACTGCGCCTGCTCCAGCACGTCGTGGACGTCACCCACAAGCACGGAAAGAGCGTCACCCTTTGCGGCGAGATGGCGTCGGACCCCAAGTCCGTGCCGCTGCTGGTCGGGCTGGGCCTGGACGTGCTTTCCGTCGCGCCGCGCATGTTCCTGCGGGTGAAGCAGGCGGTGCGCGCGCTGAAGTGGAGCGACACGTCCGAGGCCGTCAGGCGGGCGCTGTCCTTCTCCGACTCGGACCAGATCCGCCGACTCGTCAACGAGCTTTGATGTTCGAGCCCGCCCGGATACGCAACTTCTCCATCATCGCGCACATCGACCACGGGAAGAGCACCCTGGCCGACCGGCTGCTCGAGCAGACCGGGACCATCCAATCCCGGAAGATGACCGACCAGGTGATGGACTCCATGGAGCTCGAGAGGGAGCGCGGCATCACCATCAAAGCCAAGGCCGTGCGCATGCTCTACACGGCCCGCTCGGGGGAGGAGTACCTGCTCAACCTCATCGACACTCCCGGGCACGTGGATTTCACCTACGAGGTCTCCCGCGCCCTGACCGCGTGCGAGGGGGCGCTTCTGGTCGTGGACGCCTCCCAGGGCGTGGAGGCCCAGACCCTGGCGAACGCGGACCTGGCCAACAAGCTGGGTCTCAAGCTCATCCCGGTCATCAACAAGGTCGACCTCCCCTCCGCGGACCCGGAAGGCGTGGAGGAGCAGATATTCGACGTCCTGAACATCTTGGAGACCCCCGTGATGGCGTCGGCCAAGGAGGGGCGGGGGACCACGGAGATCCTGGAGGCCATCGTGCGCCTCATCCCACCGCCCACGGGCTCCTCGGACAAGCCCCTCGCGGCCCTGGTCTTCGACTCGCTCTTCGACCCGTACCGCGGGGTGGTGCTCTACGTCCGGGTCTACGACGGCTCCCTGCGCCTGGGCAGCAAGATCAAGCTTTTTTCGAGCGGGGAGTGCATGACGGTCGAGGAGGTCGGCTATCTGACCCCCAAGCGCCAGCTTGCGGACAGTCTGCACGCGGGAGAGGTCGGGTATCTGATCTGCGGGCTCAAGGACATACACCAGGTGCGGGTGGGCGACACGCTCATGGAAGCCGACAGGCCCCTGGACAAGCCGCTGCCGGGTTATGAGGAAGCCAAGGCCGTGGTCTTCGCCGGGGTGTTCCCGGTCAATTCGAGCGACTATCCGTCGCTGAAGACCGCGCTGGAGAAGCTCCATCTGGAAGACTCCGCTTTCCATTATCAGGTCGACACCTCGCAGGCCCTGGGCTTCGGCTTCCGCCTCGGGTTCCTGGGCCTGCTCCACATGGACATCGTGAAGGAGCGGCTCGAGCGCGAGTTCGATCTGGACCTCATCGTGACGGCGCCCAACGTCATCTTCCAGGTGCGCAAGCTCGGCTCCAAGGATTGGCTCAGCATCGACAACCCGGCCAAGTACCCGTACCACGGGGAGGTCGAGGCGGTGCGCGAGCCGCACGTGCACGTGACCATCGTGACGCCGGTGGGGTTCCAGGAGCCCGTCATCAACCTGCTCAAGGACCGCCGGGGCATCTATGGGTCCATCGAGTATCTGACGGACGACCGCATGATCATCCGCTACGAGATGCCGCTCTCCGAGATCGTCCTGGACTTCTACGACAAGCTCAAGACCGTCTCCAAGGGCTACGCCTCGTTCGACTACCACCCCAGCGGCTACAAGGAAGCGGATCTCGTCAAGCTGGAGATCCTGATCCACAACGAGCCCGTCGACGCGCTGAGCCAGATCATCTCGCGAGAGAAGGCGCACTACATCGGCCGCGCCTTGTGCGAGAAGCTGCGGCAGCTCATCCCGCGTCAACAGTTCGAAGTCGCTCTTCAAGCCTCCGTGTGCGGCCGCATCATCGCGCGCGAGACCATCCGCGCCATGCGCAAGGACGTGCTGGCCAAGTGCTACGGCGGGGACATCACGCGCAAGCGAAAACTGCTGGAGAAGCAGAAGAAGGGCAAGAAGCGCGCCAAGCAGCTCGGGAACGTCGAGGTGCCGCAGGAGGCGTTCCTGGCGGTGCTGAAGATCGAGCGGTAGGATATCATTCCCCCACGGGGCTTCGCCCCGGTCCTCGACGGCGGACCGCCTTCCCGTCCGCCACCCCGCTGTATGCGTTCGGGGGCGCCCGCATAATTTGTAGAATAGCGGCTCATTCTATTCACTTCATCATGGAAACCAGACTCTTTTGGATCGGCGTCTCTATGGGGCTCTACGCATGGCTGAGCCGCCGCTGGGGCAAGAGCCAGCGCCTCAACACCCGGGGGGGCGCGGCCGCCTGGCACGCATTGTTCCTCGGCATGGCCGGCTTCGCGGCCGTGCTCATCCTGGTCCTCTCCCTGGAGACCCGCATCCAGGCGAAGAGCCTGTCTCCGGGAGGGCACAGGGACCTCATATACGCCTGCGCGGGGGCGCTAGTCCTGGGAGCGTTCGGGTTCTGGCGGGGCTGGAGGACTAGCGCGCAGACGGAGAAGCGCAAGCATTGCCTCGCCGAGGATCTGGAATGGGCGGACACCGTGTTCTCGGCCGTGCTCCTGGCCTCCGTGCTCATGTACTTCGTGGTGCAGGCGTTCAAGATCCCGTCCAAATCCATGCTGGACACGCTGGCCGTGGGCGACCATCTATTCGTGAACAAGTTCATCTACGGCGTGCGCATCCCGCTCACGGACAAGAGGGTCCTGCCCCTGAGGAAGGTGCGGCGGGGGGATATCATCGTGTTCCGCTTCCCCACCGAGGATCCCAATGAGCTGCACTGCAACGGGTCGCAGTACAAAAAGGACTTCATCAAGCGGGTCATCGGCCTGCCGGGAGAGCGCGTCGAGCTGCGCGACGGCATCGTCTACGCGGACGGCGTTCGGATCGAGCCCCAGTACGGCCACATGGAGCCGCTGCTCGCAAGGCTGGCGGCCCCGCGCGAAAGGATCAGCCCGGAGCAGTACCAGAGCATCTGGGAGGGGCGGGAGCTGGAGGCCCGGCTTGGGAACATGATGAGGGATAATTTCGGCCCCGTGACCGTTCCGGCCAAGAGCTACTTCGTGCTGGGAGACAACCGGGACGAGTCCTGCGACGGCCGGTTCTGGGGGCCGGTGCCGGAGCCCTACCTGAAGGGCAAGGCCTGGGTGAGGTACTGGCCGCCGAACCGCATGGGCGGGATACGATGAGCTATCCGCTCGCTCTTCTCCTCCTTGTCTCTTCCGTCTGGGCGGCCAAGGAGCCGGACCGTTCCGCCAAGGAAGCGGGGCCTGCCCCGAAGATCCTCATCGCCCCCTTCTCCGGCGTCATCAGCCCGGTGGCGGCCGAGTTCCTGTCCGGCGCCGTGGACCGCGCCCAGAAGGAGCGCTTCGACGCGCTCGTCATACAGCTCGACACGCCGGGCGGGCTCGACACGTCCATGCGCGAGATCGTCAAGTCCGTGCTGAACGCCAAGGTGCCGGTCGTGGTGTACGTCTACCCGACCGGGAGCCGGGCCGCCTCGGCCGGGGTGTTCATCACCATGGCCGCGCACGTGGCCGCCATGGCTCCCGGCACCAACATCGGAGCGGCCCATCCGGTGGCCCTGCCCGGCCTGAGCGGGGCGAAGGAGAAGGAAAAGACCGATGCGGTGATGGAGGGCAAGGTCGCCAATGACGCGGCGGCCTACCTCAAATCCATCGCGCTCAAGCGCGGCCGGAACGCGGAGTGGGCGGTAGAGGCTGTCGCGAAAAGCACCTCCATCCCGGCCACCGAGGCCCTTTCCAGGAACGTCATCGACCTGGTGGCGTCGGATTACGCCGAACTGTTGAATGCCATCGACGGCAGGAAGCTCGCGGACTTCGACAAGCCTTTGCGCACCGCGGGCGCGGTCATCGAGCGCGAGGAGATGACGCGGCGGCAGCGCTGGCTGGCCGCCATCAGCGACCCCAACGTGGCCATGATACTCATGAGCCTGGGCGCGGGCGGGCTCTTCATCGAGCTCTACAATCCCGGCCTCATCCTTCCCGGCATCGTAGGGGCCATCTGCCTCATCCTGGCCTTTTATTCCTTCCAGACCCTGTCCGCGAGCTATGCCGGGGTGCTTCTCATCCTGGCCGGCATGGTCTTCTTCCTCCTTGAGATCAAGGTCGTGAGCTACGACATGCTGGCCTTGGGGGGGATCGCCGCGACCATCCTGGGCGTCCTTTTGCTCTTTCAACAGCAGTCTATGGGAGGATTGGCCGTGTCCTGGTCCGTGATCGCGGGGAATATCATCGGCTTGGTCGGAGTCGTCGCGCTCATGTCTTGGTTCGTGTTCCGGGCCTACCAGAAAAAGGGGGTCACTGGCACCGAGGGCATGATCGGCGCCGAGGGGGAGTGCCTGGACTCCACGCACGTCTCCGTGGCCGGGGAGATATGGGTCGCCGAGTTCCTTGAGGGGCCGCTTCCCAAGGGGACTCCGGTTGTGGTCCACGCCGTCGAGCGCCTGAAGCTCAAGGTCAAGCGGAAATAGTGCGGCCCGCGCGGGAAGCGCGGGCCGTACCCTCGAGAGCTGTCCGTCTTATTTCTTTCCCCGTCCGCCCGCTTTCGGGCCCCTGGGGGCGGCTCCGCCGCGCTGGATGCGCTCCCCCCGCTTTTCGCGCCGCTCGCCCTGGCGCTGCAGCCTCTCTCCCTGGTTCTGCATGTGCTCGCCGCGGTTCTCGCGCAGCTCGCCCTTCTGCTCGAGGCGCTCTCCCTGGCGATTCAGCCGGTCCGCGGCTTTCTCATGGCCGGCCGCGTCGAGCTTGTCGGCTTGGTTCTGCATGCGCTCGCCGTGCTGCTCCATCCGCTCTCCCTGGCGCTCGAAATTCTCTCCGCGGCGCTCTCTCCCCTCTCCTTTGCGTCCACGGCGTTCTCCCTGCTGCTCCATCCGCTCGCCGCGGGGCTTGCCGTCACGCGCGTCCTCCCGCCTGTCGCGCGCGTCCTCGCGCCGGTCCCGCAGCCGGGGGTGGTTGTCCACGAACTTCCTGCGCTGCTCCGGAGCCGCGTTCTGCCAGCGCTCGCGCAGCCTCTCGCAGAATTCCGGGTGCTCCTGAAGCCAGGCCCCGCGCTCTTCCGAGGAGGCCTCGCCCCACTTCTTCTTGAGGACTTCCTTGCCGAAGCCCGGATGCTTCTTCATGAAAGCCTCGCGCTCCGCCGGGGTGGACTTCTCCCACTTTTCCTTCACCTTGTCCTTCACGTCCGAGTGCTGGTCCAGGTAGTCGGCCTGTTCCCCGGGCTCCAGGTTCTTCCAATCGGCCTTGCCCTTGTCCAGGTTGGCGTTGTCGAGCGCCGAATCGTCCGGTGTGGCCGACGCGGCGGAGCAGGGTGGGGCGTAGGAAACGACACCGACGCAGACCGCGCACAATAGGAAAAGCTTCCGCATAAGACCTCCTGGGCTTTCGCCCGTGACCTTCGGAGTATAGCAGTCAAGCCGCGGGAAGAGCCAGCCTGAAACGGGCGCCGGTTTTCGCGTCCAGGAGTTCCAGCGAGCCCTTGTGCAGGGAAAGGACCTTGGCCGTGTACGCCAGCCCCAGGCCGATGCCGCGCGGCCTGTCCGTGTTGAAGGGGGAGAAGAGCTTCGCGCGCACCTCGGGCTTGATCCCGGGGCCCGAATCCGAAACCTCCAGCACGGCGCGGGAGCCGTCCCGTGTCGTTTGGACCCGCACGCTGCCGCCGTCCGGCAGAAGGCACACGGCCTCGAAAGCGTTGCGTACCAGGTGGCGGATAGCCATGGAGAGGAGCTCGGCGTCCGCCCGGACCGTGAGCTCCCCGCGGTGGATGGATTTCTCCACCTTGACGTTCTTCTGCGCGGGCAGGGCCCCGAGAGCGTCCTCCACGAGGGGGTTCAGCGCCGTTTCCTTGAGGGACGGCTCGCGCATGCGAGCGTAGGCCAGGATCTCGCCCAAAACGTCGTTGGCGTGCTTGATTTCGGTCTCGATGATGCCCAGGTGTTTGAGCACCTTGGGGTCCAGGTCCTTGGCGCCCAGCTTGGCCTTGATGAAATAGGAGGAGTTCCCGATGACGGCCAGGGGGTTGCGGATCTCATGGCTGATGATGGGGGCCATGAGCTTGAGCGCCGCGTCGAGGTTCGCGTTCTGTTCTTCGGACATGGGGATAGGGTACTAAAACCGGAACGCCATGGTCAGGTGGTGGAGGCTGCTGAGGTCCTTGGCCTCGCCGAAAGCGTAGTCCAGCCCGAACCGCCCCTGCTGGATACCCATGCCGAAGGTGAAGGACTCCGCGTCCCGGCCGAACACCCAGCCGAAGCGCATGGCGATGCGGTTGATGTAGGAGGGGGTCATGCCGAACTCGGCTCCCACGCGCGGGGAACGGCGCTCGTGCAGGGACTGCACCATGTCCGCGGCCAGGGTCACGTCGAGCTCGGTGAGGTCCACGGACGGATCCACGGTCTTGGGATCGACCTCCGGGAAATGCAGGGCCAGGCCGTAGCGCAAAGTCCGGGGGGGCGGGTCTTCGGCTTCCTCGAACTTGATGTCGGGACCCAGATACTGATAAGCCCCGCCCAGGCTCAGCCCGAGCTTGGGCACCGGGACGCGCCAGAGCGCGCCGAAGTCTCCCTGGGAGGTGGTGGTGCGGGCGGCTTCCGCGAGCTCCAAGCGGACGAATCGGTAGGTCCCTCCCACGTGGAACCCCGGGAAAAGGCGCGCCGATAGGCAGAACAGGCCCGCCAGGTTTTCCTCGGCCGTGACGCGGCCGGTCGTCCCGTCCGAAAGGTTGAGGTCTATGGGGCCGGCATTGTAGTAGACCGCTCCGGCCCCCAGGGTGATGAAGCGGAACGGGTGGGCGTAGGTCACGGCGCCGTGCGTGGCACCGGCGAAGCCCTTGAGATAGGTGGAGGAGAACGTCTTCCGGGTCAAGGTGGAGAGCGCGCCGGGGTTGTAGTGCATGGAGTCCGCGGAGCCGCGCACGGCCGTGAACGCGGTCCCCATGCCCGCGGCGCGCGCGCCCAAGGATCGCCGGAGGAAGGGGGCGGCCGTGAGTCCCGCTTCCGCCCCGGCCGTCCCCGGAAGGGCCAGCAGCAGCGCGAGAGCCAGGGGACGGGGCGTCCTCATTTGATGACCACGATCTTCTCGGTCACGGAGAGCTTCTCCCCGCGCACCCAGAGGAGGTAGACCCCGCTCGCCACCGTGTTGCCGAGCGTCGTCTTCCCGTCCCAAACCAGGTTCTGCACCCCGGCCGGCATGTACCCGTCATAGAGCGTGGAGATGTACCCGCCGTCCGAAGTGTAGAGCTTGACCGTGAGCGGGCCGTCGTTGAAGGTCTGGATCGAGATCCGGACAGTCCCTCCCCGCAGGGGTCGGAAGAGGTTGTCCGTCAGGGTGATGGTCCCGGCCGGGACGTCGATATAGAGCGCGTTCGCCAACGAGGAGGTGGTGCCGCCCGGGTTCGTGACCACCGCGTTGTAGAACCCCAGCCCGTGGTTGGACGGGTCGAACGTGCCGGCGAGCTGCAGATCGTTCGCGGAGGAGGTGACCGCGGCCGTGATCGTGCTCCCGACCTGATAGAAGGTCACCTGCGAGGACGCCGAAAGCACCTCGCCGGTCATGGTGAAGGCCGTGACGCCGGCGGACTTGAGCACCCTGGCCGGCGAAGACGTCAGCAGCAGTGGCTGGAGGCCGTAGGCGCGGGTCACGTAGGGCAGGGTGGACCCGGCCTGCACGTAGGTCATGAACATGTGCCAGCGGTAGCTCTCGGTGGAGGTGGCGCGGACCACGACCGGGTCGCTGAGCGAGGCGGAGGCCGAGGGGGTGGAGAAGCGCACCCCGCTCTCGGCGGTGAAGGTCTTGCCGTCCGTGGAGATGGCGGAGAGCACCTGCGAGCCCGTGGTCCCCCCGGTCAGGGGGGCGCTGTAGTAGAGCCGCGTCCTGGCGTCCGTGAGCGTGGTGACCCAGACCCCATACGCCTTGTCTGAAAGGGTGAGTCCTTCGGTGGAGAGCGTGACCCCTCCGTCCGTCGAGGAGGCGGTGTAGATGCGGAAATTCTCCGGGCTGTTGGCCCCGGCGTTGTCCGCTACGTAGAAGAGACGCACCGTGGAGCTGTCGGTCTGAAACGGTTTTGGCGACCCCACGAACCCGCTGCCGGTGCTTACCTGCAGGCGCACGCCGGATTCCTTGCTCCAGGTGAGTCCGTCCGCGGAGGTCGCGCTCAGCACGCTGTAGGCCCCGACCGAGCTGATGCCCACGTAGAACATGCGGTAGAGGTACCCGGACGCGGCCGAGGTCGCCAAGATGATCCCGCAGGAGGTGATGGAGGAGGAGTCGATGTCCGCGGTCGCGCTCGTGGAGATGCGGACACCCGGCTCCAGGGACCAGCTCACGAGGTCGGTGGACGTGGCGGAGACGATCTTGTAGCTCTCGCTCGTCATGTACATGCGGTACGTCGTGGAGGTCTTGATGACCGCGTGCGCGGTCATGGAGGAGAAGATGTTCGTGTTCTGGTCCGTGAACGTGATGGCCGCTCCGGCTGAGCGGGGCAGCAGGAGGCAGGCGGCCAGCGTGAAAGCCGCCGGGAGCAGCTTGCTCCGGCAGAATATGCGCCTCATTCTCGGGCGATCGTCTATTATCGCGCGTCCGCGAACCGGCGGACGCCTACTCGGCGGGGTGCCAGGACTAGTGTAACAGGGCGGCCCCTCCGCGTCAAGGGGTCATGACCTCCCCTGATCCTCCAGCAAGGGCGGGTGTTTCTCAGCGGGGTCCTGTCGTCCGGGTCCCTCCCAGCCTGCGGTGCGGCTGCTCCTCGGCTGGGAAGCCCTTCCGGACGCCACCCCCGTTTCTCGTCGAGAAACTCGGGCTGGAGTCTCCGGGCTTTTAAGAAATAGAATCACCTCGCGTCGTACCAGTGGAACCCCCGTAAGGGGACGGTGAAAAGCGCAAACTTTTCACCCGCGAGGTGATGCTACATGATAGCCCAAAACC
>Ga0265297_10001000_pt1 | contig 71810 bp, 69 predicted proteins | sample Munlanlwell13791_FD_192502 | JGI IMG/M metagenome (GOLD analysis project Ga0265297, IMG submission 192502) | Leachate microbial communities from a municipal landfill in Southern Ontario, Canada - Leachate well 137-91 | ecosystem: Engineered > Solid waste > Landfill > Unclassified | place...
ATCTCGCTCGGAGTGATCGAGCACTTTACGGAAGGTCCAGTCCAAGCGATCCGTGAGGCGTATCGTGTCCTCAGGTCCGGAGGAGTTTTCGTTGTTATGGTGCCGCAGAACCACTTATTCATGAGGATCCAAGCGCCTTTGCGTTGGCTCAAGCGCAACGCTTTGATCCGCCGCCTTTTTAAAAAAACGATCGGCACGTATTATTGGGAACAATACTTTAAGAAGAGAGAATTGAAGACGGTTCTGGAACGGGAAAGATTCGAGGTTCGGGAGATACATCCGTTAGACCATAGCGCTGCGGTGCTTTCGTTCTCTAAATGCTTTCGCGACGAGACGACCTTCGACGAAGCAAGTCCCTTGGGATTACGAATCGGTCGCTGGTGTGAAAAATATCTCCCCTGGATCGCTGCGGCGCAAATAATGCTTATCTGCTATAAAAAGGAGCTTTCGTGAAAAAAAATATGCAAAGTATTTCACAAAGCATTTTGCTTGTGCTCGGGTCCCTGATTTTCGCTCTCCTTTTGAGTGAGTGCGTCCTGAGGGTGTTGGGCGTCCAGTCCGCGGTAAAGCGTTTTACAGGACAATATAGCGTCCATGAAATGAGTCCCAATTTAAAATTGCTTTACAAGCTCCGCCCCAACGCGTCCAATCCAGCGCATGGTGTATTGAATAAGATCAATAGCGGCGGTTTCCGGGATAAGGAATATCCAGTCCAAAAAGACCCGTCGAAGTACCGGATCCTATTTCTGGGGGACTCGGTCGTTTACGGATACGGGCTCTCTTTAGCAGATACGCTTCCCAAGCAGCTGGAAGAGGTTTTTAAAAAAAGCAGCCGCCCTACGGAAGTATTGAATTTCGGCGTTTCCGGTTATGAGGCCGAACAAGCGATCGAATTTCTGAAAGAGTCCGGACTCAAGTATCATCCGGATATGGTCATTGTCGGATATACACTTAATGATTCCCGCTATGGTTCCATGGAACTAGATAAGTTGTCGGAATTGCCGGGCAACAATATCTGTGAGATGGGGACTAATCCGTTGAAAAATGGTATGACTTTTTTGTATGATCATTCAAAGCTTTTGGCTTTTCTGGACGAGAGATTGCATATCCAGCGTAAAGTGAAGGAACTGAAATCCAACCGGTCTCCCATCCGCCGGTATATTGCGGACCGGAACAAATCGATCAAAGATTCGGCAAACTCGGATTATCGGCAACTTGAAGCTAGTGTGGTCGCGGATGCAAAGAAACTGGGGGTGCCGGATCACGAGTTGAATAACGCGCTGGAAATGACCGGCCTCAGGACAACGGGGGAAATAGGGCTTTCTCACTGGAACGTTTCCAAGAATGCTTTTCTGGAGCTTCAAAAGCTGTCTCAAAAGCATCACTTCAAAGTGGTTGTCGTGATTTTTCCGTATCTTGAAGACCTGGCGCGATACCCGCTAAAAAGCATGCACGTTTTTCTTAAAAACCAGTTTCAGTCCATGGGATTTACCACCCTCGATCTTCTTGAGCATTGCCAAAGTCTTACGGTTGAAGAACGAAGCAATTTATCATTTGATAATATCCATTTCACCCCATGGGGATCATCGAACGCTGCAAATTATATTTATGATGAAATTTCGTTGATCGATTTGAAAAATGATTCCAAAGGAGTTCAAAATGGTTAAAAAAGCGCTTATCACAGGCATCACCGGGCAGGATGGTTCCTATTTGGCGGACTTCTTGCTCTTAAAAGGCTATGAGGTCCATGGGATCGTTCGCCGAGTGGCTCTGGAAGATCCCACGCACCGGACCTGGAGGATCAATCATATTCGGGATAAAGTGAAACTGCATTCGGCTTCGCTGGAAAGCTACGCGAGCGTTTTTCACGTCGTTGAGAAGGTCCACCCGGACGAGTGTTACCACCTTGCGGCGCAGAGCTTTGTCAGCTACTCGTTTGAGGACGAATTTTCAACCATGAATACGAACATTAACGGGACCCATTCGATGCTTTCAGCGCTCAAAGAGCGGGCCCCAAAGTGCCGGTTTTATTTTGCAGGTTCCAGCGAAATGTTTGGCGTGGCGCCTCAAAGTCCGCAGAATGAAAACACGCCTTTGTATCCCCGTTCTTCCTACGGGATATCGAAGCTTGCCGGCTTCCACCTGACCCGGAATTATCGTGAGGCTTACAACATGTTTGCCTGCAGCGGGATCCTCTTCAACCATGAGTCGCCTCGACGGGGCTTTGAATTTGTGACCCGTAAGATCACTGACGCTGTGGCCCGGATCAAGATGGGGCTCGAAAAAAAACTGCTCCTCGGCAATCTGGACGCCAAACGCGACTGGGGTTTTGCCGGAGATTACGTGAAAGCCATGTGGCTCATGCTCCAGCAGGCCAAGCCGGATGACTTTGTTGCTGCGACCGGAGAAACTCATACGATCCGGGAATTCCTCGACCTAGCCTTCGGGCACGCCGGCGAAGATTGGAAAAAATATGTTAAAGTGGACGAGCAATTCTATCGTCCTGCGGAGATCTTTGAGCTTAAAGGCGATTATTCCAAGGCACACAAGATCCTCGGGTGGGAGCCCAAGGTCAGCTTCAAGGAACTGGTGCATATGATGGTCGACGCCGATCTTAAACGGTATCAATCAAACTCTTCCCGCCAGGGTTTCCAAGATGTCTAAGAAAAAAATATTGTTTGTATTTGGAACGCGGCCGGAAGCCTTAAAAATGGCTCCCGTGATCGAAACATTCCGGCACTGCAAGAAATTCAACGTCTCTACATGCTTGACGGGCCAGCATAGAGAAATGGTTGATCAGGTCCTGCGCCTCTTCCGCATCAAAACGGATTTTGATCTAAACCTGATGGAAAAAGGCCAGACACTCGGAGATCTGACCACACGAGTTTTCGGAAAGATGGATGATGTTTTTCGACAGGCAAAACCGGACCTTCTCTTTGTCCAGGGCGACACCACCACGGCTTTTGCCGTCGCGCTCAAGTCGTTTTACTCCCGGATCCCGGTCGCACACATTGAAGCCGGACTTAGAACGTACCACAAGTACCAGCCTTTTCCCGAGGAGATCAATAGGGTGCTGATTTCCCGTTTGACGGATTATCATTTTCCTCCGACACGGGCTGCCGGACAAAATCTGCTGAAGGAAGGCATCCCTCAAAACAGAATCTTTGTAACCGGCAATACCGTGGTGGATGCTCTTCTTGCGATACGCCCTCGCTTGCGGAGCATTGCAGTGCCCGTTCTCCAAAAGATCGGGAACTCGCAAAAAATCATTCTTGTGACAGCACACCGCCGGGAGAGTTTCGGCAAGCCGCTCAGGTCGATCTTTTTCGCCCTGCGTGAAATCGTCCTGAAACATCCCGATGCCGAGATCATCTACCCGGTACACCTGAATCCGAACGTTCAGAAGGCCACGCATGAGATTCTGGGCGGCATCAAACGCATTCACCTTCTTCCCCCTTTGAGCTACACGGAGTTCCTGGTTCTCATGGATCGGGCTTATCTGATCCTGACGGATTCCGGCGGAGTCCAGGAAGAAGCGCCTTCATTTCAAAAGCCAGCGCTTGTGATGCGGGAGGTCTCGGAACGGATGGAGGGCATCCAACTGGGAGTGGCCAAACTTGTCGGGACGGACCGGAGAAAGATCGTCCTGGAAACATCCCATCTGATCTCCAGTCCGAGTGCATATCGCTCGATGGCGGGAAAGAAAAATCCGTACGGCGACGGCCGTGCTTCCCGGCGCATCCTTTTGGCCACAGAGCAAATCCTGAAAGGGGATGTATGAAGGTCGCTTTTTACGTCTATCCAACAGCCTTTCAAAATCCTGGGGGAGGGGAAATCCAACTCCTCAAGACGAAGCAAAGCCTGGAAAAGCTCGGAGTAACTGTAAAACTTTTTGATACCTGGCAGGACAAACTAGAAAACTTCGACATTTTGCACGCTTTTGGCTCGGTAAAAGATGCACTACCTATGATGCAAGCGGCTCATCGAGTCGGCGTCAAGAATGTTCTCTCTACAATCTGCTGGTACAATTGGCGCTCTGCCTGGGCATCCTACGGTTCTTGGCAACGTCGCCTAGCCGCCGTGGGACGCCACGCTGCAAAAGTTTTTTTCCCTTTCGTTTCATCGGATCGCAAAAGGATGATGGATGTGGCGGATATTCTCATGCCTAATTCTCAAAGCGAAGCGGAACAGCTACGACGGTTCTTTTTAACGGATCCTAAAAAGATCCGCGTGATCCCGAATGCAGTGGATCCGGTCTTTCTGGACGCCAATCCGGATCTTTTTGTCCAGAAATACGGCTTCCGGGATTTTGTCCTTTGCGTCGGCCGTATTGAACCGCGAAAAAATCAGCTGGGGATGATTCGCGCGCTTAACGGAACGAAAGTAACATTTGTCTTGGTCGGGGACCCTGTGAAGAACTATCCGGAATATTATCAGGCATGTCGAAAAGCTACAGGTTCGAATATCCATTTCCTTGGCAATATTCCTCATGATTCGGAACTGCTCCGCTCTGCCTACGCTGCTTGTGACACATTTCTTTTGGCAAGTTGGCTTGAAACCCCGGGGCTTGCCGCACTGGAAGCTGCGCTGGCTGGAGCTAAGATCGTCATTACCCAGGATGGTGCAGCCCGCGAATATTTCAAGGACATGGCGCTGTATGTGGCCCCCCAGAGCATCCGCCAAATCCGCAAAAAAGCCTTGGCTTCCCAGCAACTCCCTAAAACTGGCCGACTTAAAAAATATATAGCATCAAACTATTTGTGGGAATCAACAGGAGCGAGAACTCTGGCTGTATACAAAGAACTGCTCGGGGGATGATTATGGTCGAGCCGCTAGAACAATTGAATAAGATTTGTCAAAAGCCGGAGTATAAGACAAAAGGGAACTGGTACGTCCGAACCATTCTCCGCGATGCGGCCCTCCCAGCAACCTGGCTCCTTTTGCACACTTCGATCACCGCCAACCAGATAACGTTGCTCTCACTGGCAGTGGCACTCGCAGGGATGTTCGTTCTAGCTCTGCCCGGTTCGGCCGCTTTTCTTATCGGTGTTCTGCTGCTACAATTCTGGTATTACCTTGACCATGTGGACGGTCAGATCGCGCGTTATCGTAAGACCGATTGTCTGACAGGGCGGTTCTTGGATTTTCTGACGCATCACATTGTTCACACTACTCTCCTTTTCGTCTTGGGATTTTATGTTTTTCAAGTGACAGGATCAACACTCTTCGTTCTTTGGGGATTCGTGAATGCCTTGGCGATCCTGGTCTTCAATGTCGTTCATGATGTTAAATATAAAACTTTTTTTGAAGCTATCACGAAGCAACGATCAATTACTTTAAAAACGGTAGAGGACGGCAGGCCATCGAATGCTTTTTGCGCCAGAGGACGCATCCGTCCGACGCATTGTGGCGGAGAAGGGTCTGTCCCCTTAAGGCGTCGTCTCTTTTCTCTCGTCCACAAACTTTGTGAGATCCATGTCATGATGAACATTCTTACGTTGGGTGCCGTGGTCCAGATCTTTCTTCGTGCTATCGATGTTCGAACCATTCTCTTTCTAATCTATGGTCTTCTCGTTCCCGCAATTTCGATCACCAAAGTGGCGTATATTCTCAAGACTCACAAGATCGACACGGAATATAACTCCCTGATAGAAAAAAGTTGAACTAAACATGACTATGCCACGATTCAAAATAGCCGTGCATATCGTCCTCCTTTTCGCCGGTTTTACGGCTGTCTTTTTTCTGCTGACGAGCGGCATTCCGATCATTCAAGCGGGATGGATCCAAGAACTGGGTAAAAAGGGACGGTATGTCCGTCTCATGGGGATCTCGGTCTCCGTCTTTGCCGCGCTAATGCTTCTGGTTCGATGGAAGTTCCCGGAGATATTTGAACGATCCTGCTGGGTCACGCTGTGGCAGGCCTTCTGCCGTATTCCTCTTCGGAATACAACAGCCGGGTTTTTTGTCGTCTATGCGGCCATGATGGCGGGGGTAGGATTCGAGCGGCAGCTGGCGCTCGAAACCCGAGCCTTTGATCTCGGGATCTTTGCACAAGCGGTCTGGAATACCCTCCAAGGGGATTTTCTCTTCTCCTCAATAAAGGAAAATATCAACTTGATGGGCGATCATGTCAGTCCCATCCTGCTTGTGACGGTTCCATTCTATGCGATCTGGTCTGACCCGCGCATGCTTGTTTTGCTACAGGCGATTGCGGCCGCAAGTTCCTTCTTTCCTCTGGCGCTGATCGCCCGGGACAAGCTCAGAGACCGTTCCCTTGTCCTCATCTTTCTCTTGATGTTTTTTTTCTTTCAGCCCATGCGTGCCGCGCTTCATGAGGATTTTCACCCCGAGGTTCTGGCCGAACCATTTCTATGGTGGGCATTTCTGTTTCTTGACAGGAAACAGACAGGCTGGTTCATCCTGAGTCTATTGATTGCTGTAACAGGGAAGGAGAATTTTTTGGGAATAGCGTTTGCGTTCGGCTTCTACGCTTTCGTCTGGAAACGGTTGCGGGTCCTCGGAATACTCGTGATGCTCGGCTCCTCCGGACTCTTGATCTGGGAAACAAAATGGCTTATCCCGCATCTGACCGGTTCGTCTTACTTTTATGGGGGCAATTATAGCCGGATGCTGGCGGATCCCGTTCATGGAATACTTCTGAAGCTCCTGAGTCCCGGGTCTTTAGAATACGTTTTCAAGATTTTTCTTCCGTTCCTCTTTTTCCCGTTTTTTCATTTACCAACGCTTGTCCTGGTTTTTCCGGTGCTTTTTCAGAATCTTCTGTCGGCGAACGGCGCCATGCGCTCCTTCAATTATCACTACGTGACGGGGATGACCCCGTTCCTGTTCATCTCAACGATTTTTGCCCTGGCCCGCTTGAATGATCAAAAGGTATGGATCCGAAAGCATCTGGGCTGGATTGGTTTTTTACTTTTATTCGTCGGCGTCCTTCGTTCAGGACCGTCGGAATACTGGTATTTCTGGAACATCCACTCCCATCGGACCCCGCACACCGAGATGATACGCGAGAAGCTTGGAAAGATCCCGCGGGGGGCCCGGGTCCTGACGCATAACACGCTCGTTCCTCAAGCATGCAACCGAAAATACATCTATCAATTTAACTACCATTCTTTGCCGGATAAAATGGAGTTTGCTGAAAAATATAAGACCGACACTGTGATCTGGGACCGGAATTACTGGGAACCAGACACGGAGCCGCCGGAACCCACGCTAAAGCGGTTTCAGGAGGCCGGCTTTTCGATTGAATTCGAACGGGACGGTTTTTATATCCTCCGGCGATCCTGAAACAGGCCTATGATCAAGGCACGCGTTGTCATTCTGAACCATAACGGAGAAGAGATGCTGGCAAAATGTTTGCCGGGCATCGCGGAGGCGGTGCGCTTTTCAAAAACACCGGCCGCGGTTACGGTTCTGGATAATTTGAGTACGGATAAAAGCGAGGCATATGTCCGGAAGCATTTCCCGGAAATGGAATTTATAAAGGCACCGCAAAACCTCGTGCTTTGCTCCTACAATGATTACCTCGAAAAGATGACCGAGCCGATCGCAATCCTTCTGAATAACGACATCCGGGTCGACAAGGGCTTTATTGATCCGCTGGTCGAAAAATTTACGGAAGATCCGAAAAGTTTTCTTGTCACGCCGCGCATTCACAGTTTTGACGGTAGCGCAGTTGAAGGCGTCGATACCCGCGCAAGAATGAAATTCGGAATGCTCTGGTCGAGCGCGCGATATCCGGGCTACGAGGCGCACACCATGATTCCGTCCGCAACATTTGCCTCCGGTTTTGGCGCCGTCGCCCGCGAAAAGTTTGTGGAACTCGGCGGCTACGACCTCCTCTTCCTCCCGGGGATCTTTGAAGACATGGACTTATGCCTCAGGGCCCAACAGGCGGGGTATCATCTCTATTACGAACCGCGCAGTCTGGTCTATCACATGGGACAAGCGAGCTTTAAGAGGGCGTTTTCGGATCTCAAGCGCGAGACCCTCGCGTATCGGAACACATTCCTCTTCATGTGGAAAAATTTCCACGGGCTCCGCTTCTGGACAACACATCTTTTCTTTCTGCCGCTCCGGATGGTTTGGATGCTGCTAAAAGGACGGTGGGGGTTTGCACTTGGTCTTTTGGAGGCGCTGCGCCGTATGCCCGCCGACGTTCGGTGCAGGAAAACTTTAACACCGGATAAGAGCAAGGCCGTGTCATGACGCTTTCCGCGATCGTGCTTACGCGTAACGAAGAACGGAATATCGAGGACTGTCTGGAGAGTCTTTCCTGGGCGGATGAACTCCTTGTCGTAGATTCTGGAAGCACGGATCTCACCGTTCCTTTGGCCGAAAAATGTGGCGCCAGGGTCGTCACTCATCCGTTCACGGACTTTGCAACCCAACGCAATTTTGCGATGTCCCTGGCAAAGGGAAACTGGATCCTTTTCATCGATGCGGATGAACGGGTAACGCCGGAATTGGCCGGGGAAATAAAAGAAACGACCGGGCAGGGGAGTACGTGTGTTTATGCTATTCCCCGTCGCAACTATTTTTTCGGCAAACGGCTCCGTTTTGGCGACTCGCGGAAGGACGCGCCCATCCGGCTTTTTCCTCGGCATGACGTGACATGGGCGCAGCCGGTCCATGAAATGATCGTAACCAACCTTTCGATCCGGCGGCTCAAAAATCCACTTCTCCATTATAGTACACGCAATCTTACGCACTATCGGCGAAAAATCCGCGATTATGTCCCCTTGGAGATTGAGACCCTGAAAACAAAAGGCACGCGGCCGAGCTTGCTGAAAGCGGTTTTTCTGCCGCCCGCAAAATTCTTGCAATTGTATCTTTTGAAGCTCGGGGTTTTGGATGGCATCGCGGGGTTTCAATATGCTATCCTTTCGTCCTATTACATCCATCGAAAGCACTGGCTGCATTGGAAAGCAAAATAAAATGAATTCTTTGCTGTTGAAAATAAAAACCCTCGACTGTAGAAAATGGGCAGTTTTTGCGATGCTCGCGTTGTGGGCATGCACAACTTTTTCGATCGCCCTGATGGAGATCGCGTTTGTTTGCGCTTTGATTCTCTGGGCAGGCTGGCATATTCAACTAAAGGGGACAGGCACCTTTTTCAAAAAAAAAGAAAAAGGTGCCTGTCCCCCTGAAATTGATTGGGCCTTTTGGACGCCGCTCGCGCTTTTTTTTATTTTTGTTCTGATATCCTATTTTACTTCCGAATATCCCAAACAGAGCTTCCGGGGTATATTCAAGATCGCGAAGCCACTCCTTGTCTTCATGATGGCAAAAGACCTCTTCCGGGACACAAAATCTCAAAAACGGTTTGACTGTATTTTTGGGGCGACGTTTCTTTTGGTAGCGATCGATTGTTCTATCCAGTACGTGTTTGGAAAGGATCTCCTTCGGGGTTTTGCGGCGGAGCAGTCCGGGGCGGGGATCCGGCTTATCGGCCCTTTCGGCAATTTCGCGAAAATGGCAACTTATCTCGTGCTGGTGATCCCTGTTTTTGGAATGCGTTTCTGGAATGATTTCACGTGTTCCGGACAGCGCAAAAAATCACTTTATAATTTGGCTCTGTTCCTGGCGGGCTTTGTGCTCCTCTATCTGACCCGTTGCCGCGGTCCTGTGGTGGCGCTGGTTCTTAGTTTGGGGTTTCTCCTTGTCTATAAGCGCTGGTTCAGGGCGCTGGGAATCGCGCTTTTATTGTGTCTTGCTTTGCTGGCGGCTGTGCCCCGTAACGTGCTTGTTCATCTCGATGCCGAGAAAAAAGAACAATCCGTCGTGGAACGGTTTGAGCTCTGGAAGCGCGCGCTGGATGTCATCAAAGCAAAGCCTTGGACCGGTACGGGGATCAACACTTACAATGTCGCTCATGAAAAGTATGACAAAGAACAAAATTGGCGCGTTCGCGGCTATTACGCCCACAATGGTTACCTCCAGCTTGCGGCAGAGATCGGTCTTCCCGGCATCTTCTTTTTCCTGTTGTTCCTTTTCATGTTCTTCAAGAAAATCCTGGGATCCCCGGGGGCTATTCGCGGTTCTTCCGAGGAATATATGCGCTTGGGGCTTTTGACAGGATTACTGGCTTTTTTAATTTATGCCGCCGGTGATAACAATCTCCAAAGTCCTCCCTCACTCATGTTCTTCTGGTTTTCTGCGGGTATTTTGCTTGCCCGTCAAAATCACGGAGAGCATCAATCCCGTGGCCGGGAACATGGCCAAAGCCGCGGTGAAACGGTTCTTTCCCTATGAGGACATTCTAAGTACCCGGGCAAAAATCTTTGTGGTTTTTGTCATTCCCGCGTCCGCCACAAGGCGCTGGACGGATCCGTCTTCTGGCGGACAGTTCTGGATCCCCGATTAAAGCATTCGGGGATGACATAATAAATACACAAAAACTTTTGTACGCTTACTTAGACCTCCTTGTTCTTATGGGACGGTGACAAAACGTTATCCGAAGTTTCATTTGGAACCCATCCCAATACGTTATCAAATCCCAGTTGATTAAAAATTTGATTTCTATATAATTCCTACAGGAGATATAGGAATATGAAGCTTACAACATATAGTGAATACGGTTTGTTAGCGCTTCTTTATATTTGCAGGTCAAGAGATAAGGGCTATATCCCGCTGCAAAGGATCGCCTCGGCTCAAAAGTTACCGATCAAATACATGGAACACCTCATGCAAACGATGTGCCGCAGCGGCTATTTGACCAGCCAGCGCGGAAAGAATGGGGGATACCGGCTGGGCCGGCCCGCTCATAAGGTGACCGTGGCAGAGATTGTGCGGTTATTTGACGGGCCCCTGGCTCCCACGGAATCTGTTAGCAAATATTTTTACAAACCAACGCCGATCGAAAAAGAAAAGAAACTCCTCGGGCTTATGCGCGATATCCGCAATTACACCGCGAGAAAACTGGAAAGCACAACGGTAGCAGATGTGATCTAAAAGGTTTTATTTTTCAAACATATCTAACCTTACGGGAAATAAATATGGGCATGATCGAAAACATCACGGTGTTGGGCGGACACGGAAAGAAGGGAGAGCCCGACGGCGTGGCGCAGGTCCATTTCAAAATCGGCGATGTGGTCAGCATCGTCGGGCCTACGGGGTCCGGGAAAACCACGTTCATCAATGACATCGAACTTTTCGCTGACCGGTCAACACCTTCGGGGCGGCGGGTTTTGATCAATGGTGCGGTGGCTCCGCCGGAATTTCGCGATAATCCTGCGTGCAACCCGATTGCCTTGATCACTCAGCATACAACTTTTCTGTCGGACCTGCCGGTGGGCGAATTTTTGCTCGCCCACGCCCGGATCCGTTCCAATTCCAAACATGAGGGACATGAGCTTATCGAGCAGACCCTTGATTTTGCGAACCAGTTGACCGGCGAGCCGATCGTGCTGAGAAGTCAGATGACGGAGCTTTCGGGCGGCCAGACGCGCGCGCTTTTGATCGCGGACGCGACTATTATTTGCAATACCCCGATTGTCCTTCTTGATGAAGTTGAGAACGCAGGTATCCATCGGACTCGCGCCATTGAGCTTTTGCGTGCTTACCGAAAGATCTTTGTTTTTGTGACGCATGATCCGCGCATTGCACTGCTTTCCGATTACAGGATTATCATGAAACAGGGCCGGATCGTGGATGTCCTGCACGCGAATGAAGAGGAGAGGGAATGTTCTGTCAAAGTAAGCCGGTTGGATGATCTTCTGACGCATTTGCGGGATAAACTTCGCCATGGAGAACGATTGGTTGCAAAAGATCTGGAGGGCGTTCTATGAAACTTGTTATTTGTGCAGATCCTGCAACGACGGGGAAGACTGCCGTTTTGCGCCATATTATTAGCAAGCTGCTTCATAAAGGGATTCGGGCCGCTTTTTTGAAGATTGATGTTCAGTATGCCGAAGAAGACGAGCTGTTTGCAAAGGAATTCAAGATTCCGACACGCAAGGTTTATTCCGGAGAACTTTGTCCGGACCACTGTAATGTTATGGTTTTGGGAGACGCGATGCAATGGGCGGCCAAAGAAGGCTGCGGTGTGCTACTGGTTGAGACTGCCGGATTGTGTTTGCGATGTTCACCTTATGTGGATGGCGGCTTGGGTCTTGTGGTACTGGAAGCGACAAGCGGCATGAACCTTCCCTTGAAAAAAGTGGGTCCCATGCTGTCGCTCGCGGATATTGCTGTTGTAACCAAGATCGACCGGGTTTCGCAGGCCGAACGTGAGGTTTTCCGCTACCGCATCCAGGATGTAGCGCCGCAGGTAAAGATCCGTGAGGTGAATGCCCTTTACGGGATCGGCATCGACCCTTTGGTGAAGAACATCGAGACCCTTGCGGAGGCGGGAGAGAAATTAATGCTAAGGGGTAATCCCCCGGTAGGAACCTGCACGATCTGCGTCGGCAAAAAAGAAGTCGGGTGGCAGGCCCATTTCGGTGTTGTTCGTCCCCTTGAGAACCAGACTTTCTACCGGGGCGAATGAAATGCCAGACCGGATTTATTCCGATTATTCCACGCCAGTGCCCAAAAACCCACGGGTCGCAAGCGCCAAAAGTTAGAACCAAAGAAAGGGAGATGCCATGTCAAACGCTGCTACTCCGGAATTGCCCGGTTTAAATTGTGGTTTGTGCGGTTATCGTACTTGTGCTGAAATGGCGGCGCAGCTTCCTGCCAAACCCGAACTGCTCAAGCGTTGCCTTCCTCTTTCGGAACGCCGCGAACCGTTCTCTTCTTCGGCGATATCCGATGCATCGGCCGAAAAAGAAAAGTGCGACACATGTACGACACGATGTGCCCCCGCATTTGCAGGCACTGAAAAATGGCGGGATAGTCTGGGACGCGAAGTTGACTTTTATCTCGAGCACTTTCCCGAGGATGCCGGACCTCGTGAAATCATATTGCCCCACAACCCCATGATCACGCGGGAAATGGACATTCGCCGCGGCGAGATCCTCATCGGACGCCCGCTGGGGATGTCATGCGGTTGCCCGATCACTCACGGCGGAGTGGTCATGGATGTTGACCAACGCACGGGGGTGATGACATGGTGCGTTACCGGCCCCCTTCAACCCCGGGCGCAGGGATTTAAGGACATCGGATATTACATCGCGGAAGGGTATGAAGGGCTGATCCAAGAAACCCGTTGCGAGATCAAGATCGGGATGAGGTATTATTTCCAACCGAGGCTTTGCATGCTTCAATGGCGCCACAGTGGTCTTGTGAACTATCTGAATAAAACCTCCAAAGGCCTGCAAGTGCGTCTGGAAGGTTTGTGGATCGGCTAAGGGTGTCTTTCGGAAGCGAAATTCCAAAAATGAAGCATCGTTTAGACCCCGTCGAATAATAAAATCGCGGAAGATTTTAAAAGACTTTCACAAGTAAAAGGGAAACGCCGATGCTTGAACTTACGGTGCAGATGATCATGGCAATCATGGTGATTGCCTTTTTGTGTGAATATATGGATTCCACGCTTGGGATGGGCTATGGAACAACGATGACGCCTGTGCTCATGCTTTTTGGCTTTACGCCTATCGAGATTGTTCCGTCGGTCCTGCTTTCCGAACTAATCACGGGGGTGCTTGCCGGTACGTTACACCACCGGGAAGGAAATGTTAATTTTCACTTCAAGGTCTTAAATTTTCAAAGGATCAAAGATAGCCTCAATCTTCCCGGACCGGTCAATCCCAACCACCATACCTACGGGATCCAGGTTTCCAAACACCTCAAGGTCGTCATGCTGCTTTTAACCGCGACGATCCTCGGGGCAAGCAGTGCGGTCTTTACATCGCGCGCTCTTCCAAAGCAATGGACGTCGCTTTATATCAGTGTGATGGTGATCGCCATGGGGATCCTGATCCTATTCTGTTTAAAACGGCAATTCAAATATTCCTGGAAAAAAATTATGGGGCTCGGGCTGCTTGCATCATTCAATAAAGGGCTTACCGGCGGTGGATATGGTCCGCTCGTGGTCAGCGGACAAATGCTTTCAGGCATGGAAGGTAAAAATGCCATCGGTATCACTTCCATGGCCGAGGGTATTACTTGTGCTTTGGGTGTTTTAATTTACTTTTTCACCGCTAAAAATTCCATCGACTGGCGACTTGCCCCGATCATTATTATCGGGGCTGTTTGTTCCGTGCCTTTTTCCGTGAAGAGCGTCAAGACCATGAACCCGCAATTTTTGAAAGTTCTCATTGCGATCCTGACGGTCATTCTTGGAATCTTTACGCTCCTTAAAACGTTGAAAAGCTTTTAACCTGCGCACCAAGCGCCCCTTGCCGGGGGCTTATTTCTTGCCATCCATTAAGCTGTAATCGAAATAATAAGTGCATTTTTATGCCTCGTAAAGTATAGTATCTTACGAATTGTTTGTATTCCTCTCTGCTGGAAATCATCATAAGCTGTTTATATAGAAAGACTTATGGAAAGTTACCGACTCACCAATCTTGGTTTGCTGGAAGCCGAAAGCATCCACATCATTCGCGAGGTCGCCGCGTCTTTTGAGCATCCCGTGATGCTTTATTCGGTGGGGAAGGACTCATCGGTGATGGTCCGGTTGGCCCAAAAGGCTTTTCATCCCGGCAAGATCCCTTTCCCGCTTCTGCACGTCGATACCACGATGAAATTCAGAGAAATGTACGCATTCCGCGATCGATTTGTCAGGGAGATCGGCGCGGATCTCCGGGTCTACGCATTTCGTGAGGCCCTTGAAAAAGGAACGGATCCCTGGGAGTTTGGCACTGTGAAATGCTGTGCTCTTTTGAAGACCCAGTCACTTCTCAACGCATTGAAGGAAGGCGGCTATGACGCCGCGTTTGGCGGAGCCCGGCGTGACGAGGAGAAGTCCCGGGCTAAGGAACGGATCTTTTCTTTTCGCGATGAATTTGGACAGTGGGATCCCAAGAACCAGCGCCCGGAGCTGTGGGGGCTCTATAACACGCTCGTCAATAAAGGCGAAAACCTCCGCGTTTTTCCGCTTTCGAATTGGACTGAACTGGATGTCTGGCAATATATCCACCAGGAGAAGATCCCGGTGGTCCCCATGTATTTCGCCCGGGAAAGAGAAATGATCGTCCGGGAAGGGCAGCTGATTCCCCTCGACGGACCTGTCCCACTGGAAAAAGGCGAGAAGCTCCAAAAGATCATGTGCCGTTTCCGGACCCTTGGCTGCTATCCCTGCACGGGAGCAGTGCGGTCCAAAGCGGCGACGGTCCCGGAGATCATCGAAGAGATCATGACGGCCAAGAACTCCGAGAGGATCACGCGCCTGATCGACCATGACCAGGATTCCTCGATGGAGCAGAAAAAAAAGGAAGGGTATTTTTAAATGGGCACCGCCACGCCGGTGATGGACACAATTTTGAAGCAAAGCCGGGACGCAGATCTTCTTCGCGTCTCGACCGCGGGAAGTGTGGACGACGGAAAATCCACGCTGATCGGGCGCCTGCTCTACGAAGCGAACGGCCTTTACGAGGACCAGTTGGCGACAGTTCGCAAGGATTCTGCTCGATTCAAGCGCGAGGCATTGGATTTGTCGCTTGTGATGGATGGACTGAGGGCCGAACGTGAGCAGGGAATCACCATTGATGTGGCCTACCGCTATTTTTCAACTCCGAAACGGCATTTTATTTTCGCGGATACCCCGGGACATGAACAATACACCCGTAACATGGCGACAGGCGCCTCCACTGCCGATCTCGCGATCGTTTTGATCGATGCCCGGCAAGGCGTTCTGATCCAATCCAAACGCCATGCCTTTATTGCTTCTCTTTTTGGAATCAAGCACTTGGTCATCGCCGTCAACAAGATGGATCTTGTGGACCATTCTGAAGAAGTTTTCTGCCGGATCGTGCGGAACTTCGGGGATTTTGCGGAGAGACTTCAGGTACCCGACCTCGTTTATATCCCGATCAGCGCCCTGAAAGGGGATAATGTTGTTACAAAGAGCGATCGAATGCCGTGGTACGAGGGCCCGCCGCTTTTAAGCCATCTCGAGAACGTCCACATTTTGAGTGACCGTAATTTGATTGACCTTCGTTTTCCTGTCCAATATGTTCTCAGGCCCAGCAGTGATTTCCGCGGCTATTCAGGACGTCTCGCGTCGGGTGTGATCCGCAAGGGAGACGAGATCCTGGTCCTCCCGTCCCAGAGAAAAACGCGAATTCGTTCTGTTGTGGGCTATGAAGGTGATATTCCTTACGCATTCGCGCCGCAATCGGTCACAGTGACGCTTGACCATGAGATCGACATTACGCGGGGGGACATGTTCGTTCACTCCGCGAACCTGCCGCAGATCCGCCGCGAGATCGAGGCGATCCTCGTCTGGATGGACCAGTCGCCGCTTGAGCCGGGGAAGGTCTATTGGATCAAGCATACGACTCAGCTTCTCAAGTGCTCGGTCACGCATCTCCAGTTCCGAATCGATCCCGCTTCCTTGAACCGCCGGGATGCCGCAACATTAAACTTAAACGAGATCGGCCGGGTGACGGTTCAGTGTTTCCGTTCCGTTTTTTGCGATGAGTATACGAAAAACCGCCAAACGGGAAGTTTCATTTTGATCGATCCTCTCACACACGCGACCGCCGCCTCCGGGATGATCATCGAGCGGGGGCGCTTACCCTCCATGGTGCGTCCTGATGAAAAAACCGTTTCCCTGAACGCTTTCATTCACCGCCAGGAGGGCGAGGTATCGAACAAGGACCGAGAGCGTATTTTAAAACAACGTCCCGCGACACTGTGGTTGACGGGTTTGAGCGGATCAGGAAAATCCACTATTGCTTATGAAGTCGAGAAAAGACTCATGGCAGCGGGGCATTTGTGTTATGCCCTGGACGGCGATAATGTTCGTCATGGCCTCAACCGCGATCTCGGATTTTCTCCGCAAGACCGCAGCGAGAACATCCGCCGGGTGGCTGAAGTCGCGCGCCTCTTGAACGAGGCCGGCCTCATCGTGATCACAGCATTCATTTCTCCGTACCGGGATGATCGCGAACAGGCAAAAAAGATCATCGGGGAGGACCGTTTTATCGAGGTGTTTCTGGATGCGCCAATTGAGATCTGTGAAAAGAGGGATCCCAAAGGCCTCTATGAAAAAGCCCGGGCCGGTCTTATTCCGGAATTCACGGGCGTAAATGCCCCCTATGAGGCCCCCGAAGCCCCTGCGCTTTGGGTCAAAACCGGCGAATTGGCGGCCGATCTTGCTGCTGAAAATGTTTGCCTGCATTTGAAAAAAAATGGATTTTTAGGGGAAGCCCATTAGGCAGTACAAGATTAGGAATGCAAGATCGTTAAATTTTTGGTATCTCCAACGTTAAGCCTTCAAAATAAAATTTTTCAGGAAAAGTCTTATGGAAAAATACGATTTTCTGGTTATCGGCGGCGGGATCGTCGGACTAACCGTTGCTTTGGAGATTGCGCATCGCCGGATGGGAAGTGTTGCCGTTTTAGAAAAAGAAATGATGCTGGGGATGCATTCAAGCGGCCGCAATAGCGGCGTCATCCACACGGGGATCTACTACGCACCCGGATCCCTTAAGGCGCATCTCTGCGTTTCAGGGGCAAAGCGTCTTTGGGACTACGCTGAGGAGAAAAAACTGCCTCACCGCCGCATTGGAAAAACCATTGTGACCACCCGGGAGGAACAGCTGCCGATCTTAGACGATCTTCAGCATCACGCAAAAGCGAATGGGGTACGAGTGGAGATGGTCGACGAAAAAAAGCTTAGTGCCATTGAGCCTCACGCGCGAACCTTCAGAAAAGCACTTTATTCTCCGGATACGGCCGTGATAGATCCCAAAACAGTTTTGGAAGCCCTTGCGAAAGATATTGCGGCGTTCGGGGGACATATTTTTTATGACGCAAGGGTCTTGCGCATTGATGCCGCCAGACGATCGATCATCACCAACCGTGATACATTCCAATACGGGCATTTGGTCAACGCGGCCGGTCTTGAGGCAGATTGCCTGGCGCATCAGCTGGGAGTTGGCCTACAGTACCGGATCTTGCCCTTCAAGGGGGCCTATAAAAAGATATCGCCCGAAAGCCCCGCACAATTTCACGGCCTGGTTTATCCGACACCCGACCCTCAACTTCCTTTTCTGGGAGTGCATATCACCAAAAATGTGTACGGCGAGGTATTTCTGGGGCCCACTGCCATGCCCGCGCTGGGTCGTGAAAACTACACGGGTTTTAAAAAAATTGATTTTCTCAGGCTTCCGGCGAATTTCTGGTACTTGGGGTATATGTTCGTGACGAACCGCAATGGATTCTTTAATCTGGTGCGTTCCGAGATCGCCAAATACAGCGCACGTGGTTTTTTCGAAGAGGTAAAAAAACTTTCTCCTGTCATACGAGCCAAAGACATAATCGCCTGTGATAAAGTCGGCATCCGCGCTCAACCTTTTGACTGTTCCACAAAACAGCTTGTGATGGATTTTCTCGTGGAAAAAGGTCCCGCCTCGACGCATATTTTGAACGCTGTGTCGCCCGCTTTTACAAGCAGTTTTGCGCTGGCCGAGAATATCGCGGACGGGATTGAGAAAAACCGGTTCGACGGCCTTGGTGGAGTGAGTACCCCGAAATAGCTCTTAGAGAGAGCATCTCTATCGTGTAGAATACCCCGCTATGTTTACAAAAATGGATATTATCACTCAACAGATCCAGGCCTTTCTGCGGCTGATGTTCCATGACCTCCGGGAGATCCGGGAGGTCCTGACGCCTGAATTAAGACGCAAAATGTTTTTTTTGCGGGTTCTTATGCTGGTGGTTGCCATACTTGAAACGCTCTACCTGTACGTGCTCGCCTTCTTCGGCACCTCGATTTCGGATCCTGAAAGGGTTAAGGGATCGTTTTTTGTCCAGCCCATTTTGAAAACATTTCCTGAGCTCGCCATGTGGTGTTCGGACAACCGGAAGTACCTCTTTCTCGTGGCTGTTTTTATTGTTTTTTTTATCATCGTCAAAAACATAATTACCGCCCTCGGATACTGGAAAACGGCCTATTTTGCTGAAAATGTCTCTCGTGATATCAGTGGGGAAATTATGCGGCGTTTTCTCTATAGCCCGTACCGATGGCACCTTTCAAGTCACAGCGGCGTCACTTTGCAGGCGATGGGATGGCGCAACAATCTTACTTTGATGACCACAAGTCTGTTGAACATGCAAAGCTATGTCGTTACAACATTATTTCTCTTCATCGCCCTCACTTGTGTTGCTCCGCTTCTCACGCTTCTGGTGTATCTCATTATGGGGGGGGCAGGACTTCTCACTTATAAACTTATCCGGAAAAGTACGGATCGGGCCGGCACTGCCTCCGCATTGGCCTCGGGACGTGAGAATATTGCCGTTACAAGTGCGCTCCGGGGCATCCGGGAAGTTCTGATCTACCGGCAACAGCCGGTCTTTCTCAAGGCTGTTTCCGATGCCGCCCGAGCCGGTACCCGGCCGCGCGCATTTCTCGCCATTTCCTCCACGGTTCCCTCATGGGTTCTGGAGATGAGTGCGTTTGCGATCATCGGTTTTTCCATTGCAATGCTTATCAAGTTCTGGCACTCCAATATGACCGACATCGTCCATTTCGTCATTTTACTTATGCTTGTTGCGTGGCGCGCCATGCCATCCCTCAATCGCGTAGTCAATCTGATGATCGTGATCCGCGGCGTGCGGCCTTTTTCTGAACCGTGCCTCGCATTGCTCAAGTCGCTCCGGGCAAGTGTCGTGGAATTGCCCCCGCCTCCTGATCCTGAATTTGCTTTCACTCGGGATATCCGTCTCGACAATGTGTCCTTCCGATATCCTGGAGGCACGAGCGATTGTCTCATAGACATATCACTCGCCATCCCCAAAGGCAGTGTGATTGGCTTTATAGGACCCTCGGGAGCCGGCAAAAGCACGATCACTACAGTCCTTAGCGGACTTCTAGAACCGACTGCCGGAGTTATGCTGGTCGATGGAAAATCTCTATCGCCCGGACAGCGTGAGGCCTATCGCTTGCGCGTGGGATATGTGCCGCAAAACCCCTATTTGATGGCGGGAAGTCTGGCCGAAAATGTAGCCTTCAGCGAGTGGGGGAAACCCTACGATGAAGCGCGGGTGCGCCTTGCGTGTCAACGAGCAGCCATAGATTTTGTCAGCCCAGAGAGAGGAGGCATCCAGATGGTGCTTGGCGAAAACGGAAGCGGCCTGTCCGGCGGTCAAGCCCAACGCGTTGCCATCGCACGGGCCTTATACGCTAATCCGGACGTTATCATCTTTGACGAAGCCACTAGTTCCCTGGATCAAGCCAACGAAAGGATCATTCAGGACACAGTCGTATCCCTGCGGAAAAGCACCACCTGCCTTATTGTCGCCCATCGTTTGACCACGATCGAAAAATGCGATTACCTCTACTGGCTTGACCAGGGGAAACTCTTTGCCGAGGGTCCCCCGGCCAAAATACTGCCGCGCTATGTCGGTTCTATGGAAAAAGAATCGTCGGAGTCCGAGTTGTTTCTAATTTGAGGAGAAAGATGACTTATGAGGAAATTAGTAGAAAATTATACTGGAAGGCTTGCTGAGGCATTGAAGCTGTTGCCGCAAAAGAGCATCGAGTTGTTTTTCCATGAAGTTCTATCTGTGTGGCGAAAGAACGGACAGATCTTTGTCTGTGGGAACGGAGGCAGCGCTGCCAACGCGTTGCATATTGCAAATGATCTTTTCTATGGGGTGGCTAAAGGAAAGGGGCGAGGGATCAAGGCCCATGCCCTGGCGGCAAATCAGCCGGTTATGACGTGCCTTGCTAACGATATATCCTATGGGGAAGTGTTCTCCATGCAGCTCGATCTTCTGGCCAATCCCGGCGATATGCTGATCGCGCTCTCCGGGAGCGGAAACTCAACCAATATCCTGAACGCATTGAGGAAGGCCAAAAAAATAAAAATCTCTTCAGTCGCAATTCTTGGGTATTCAGGCGGCGCCGCGCTTGAAATGGCGGATATCCCGATCCATGTGCCGGTCCATGACATGCAGATCTCTGAAGATGTCCAGATGATCATCGGCCACGCACTTATGCAGTGGCTTTACGAACAAAATCCCAATAAGGATAAGTAAGGGTCGCCTTTTGGAAAAAATTTTAGTCATCGGCAGTAATTCATTCTCCGGAGCCAGCTTTGTTGCACATGCCCTTGAAGCGGGGGCAGAAATAATCGGCGTAAGCCGATCCAAAGAGCCATCTCCTGTGTTTTTGCCCTATCGATGGATCCCGGCTGAGACGCAACAGCGATTCCGATTTCATCCGATCGATATTAATCTCCATTTGGATGCTTTAATGGAGATCCTTGAAAAATTCAGGCCGCACTATGTTGTTAATTTTGCTGCGCAGAGTATGGTGGCCGAAAGCTGGCAAAACCCCGACCATTGGATGATGACCAATGTTGTTTCGACGGTCAGGCTTCACGAGCGTCTCAGGCATTGTGATTTTCTCAAGAACTATGTTCACATCTCAACGCCGGAAGTCTATGGCAGTTGCAGCGGTCTTGTGCCGGAAAACACCCATTATAATCCCAGCACGCCCTATGCCGTTTCCCGCGCGGCCGCCGATATGAGCCTTGCGACCTTCTTCAGGAATTATAAATTTCCAGTCTGTTTTACCCGTGCGGCCAATGTTTTTGGTCCCGGACAGCAGTTGTATCGCATTATCCCGCGTGCGATCCTGTTTTGTTTGACCGGACAAAAGTTGCAGCTTCACGGAGGAGGACATTCGATCAGGTCCTTCATCCACATAAGAGATGTTGCCGAGGGAACGTTACGCGTCATGCGGAATGCTCCGGCCGGTGAGATCTATCATTTTTCAACGACGCGCAACATCTCGGTACGGCAAGTGGTGGAGCTTATCACGGCAAAATTGGGCGTGAAATTTGATGAAGCTGTTGAGATCGTGGGCGAAAGACCTGGCAAGGATGCCGCGTATCTGCTGGATAGCACAAAAGCAAAAACCACTCTTGCCTGGCAGGACACGATCTCCCTGGAACAAGGAATAGACGAAACCATAGCCTGGGTCAGATCGAATTTGGAAACGATCAAAAAACAGCCTGCAAATTACGAACACAAACCATAAAAAGGGAAAGACAATATGCATATTTTAGTGACCGGGTCGTGCGGATATGTCGGGACGGTCCTGACCCAAAGGCTTCTTGATCTCGGCCACAAAGTGACCGGCGTTGACATCATGTGGTTTGGCAACTACCTGGAACCGCATCCCAACCTTACGGTCATCGAGGAAGATATAAGATGTTCCGGCAGCCTGCCGATGAAGGGCGTGGACTCGATCATACATCTTGCAAATGTGGCGAACGATCCCTGCGGCGAGTTAAACTCAAAGCTCGCGTGGGAAGTGAACGCCCTTGCCACAATGGGCCTTCTGGAAAATGCCGTCAAGAACGGTGTGAAACAGTTTATCTATGCCAGCTCGGGAAGTGTTTATGGCGTGAAAGAGGAACCGCAGGTGACGGAAGAACTCTCGCTTGTTCCGATATCCGATTATAACAAGACGAAGATGATAAGCGAGAGGGTACTCCTGAGCTATCAGGACAAGATCGCTGTTCAGATCGTCCGTCCTGCCACAGTCTGTGGATTTTCGCCGAGGATGCGTCTGGATCTCTCCGTGAATATGCTTACGATGCAAGCGCTCTCCAGGAGCAGAATAACGGTTTTTGGAGGCAATCAGGTTCGTCCCAATATCAACCTCAAAGACATGGTCAGGGTTTATCTGCATTTCTTGAAACTTGGGAAAAAGGTCACGGGGATATTCAATGCCGGTTTTGAGAATATTTCGATCCTGGACATCGCCCGCCGAGTGAAGGAACTCGTGCCGGTGGAGATCGTGGTGACAGAATCGAACGACCCTCGTTCTTACCGTCTTAACTCCGACAAGCTGCTCGCGACCGGATTTAAACAGGAACATACGGTTGCAGATGCAATCCGTGAGGTGATCCATGCTTACCGGTCGGGGATTCTCAAGGACGAAGAAAATTGCTATAACATAAAAACCATGAAAAAACTCAAATTCTAAAAGATGCTACCGGCAACGGATCTCACTAGACTCAAAATGGTCGCGGCAGAACTTCGCGGAAGGATCATCGAAACCTCCTGCAAGGCAAAAATTCCGCACCTGGGGTCATGCCTTTCCTGCGTGGATATTCTGGTAACGCTCTATTGGCACACGTTGAATATCGATCCCAAAAATCCGGGGGCGGAAGACCGTGACAGATTTCTGTTGAGCAAGGGTCACGCTGCACCGGCGCTTTTCCAGCTTCTTGCCATGCGCGGATTTTTCCCGCTTTCAGAGCTGAATAACTATGGCGTAGACGGAAGTCTTTTCGCGGAACATCCTCCGGCGCACGGGGTTCCCGGCGTGGAGGCCGCAACGGGATCCCTGGGTCACGGCCTGTCCATCGGCACCGGCATGGCGATCGCTTCACGTATCAGGAAGATTCCCAATAAAACCGTGGTGCTTATGAGTGACGGCGAATGTAACGAAGGTTCTGTCTGGGAGGCCGCCATGTTCGCGGCGGCACAGAAGCTGAAAAAACTTGTCACGATCATTGATTTTAACAAATGGCAAGCAACAGGCAGAAGTCAGGAGGTTATGGCCATTGATCCGTTCAAGGAAAAATGGCAGGCATTCGGCTGGAGTGCGTATGAAGTGGACGGTCACGACATCGGGGAACTTGCGAGCCTTCTCTCGAAGTTGCCGGATGGTTCAGGGAAACCGGTTGCGATTATCGCCCACACGGTCAAAGGCAAAGGTGTGTCCTTCATGGAGGACAACAATAACTGGCATTACAGAATACCCAAACCGGAAGAAGTTGACGCGGCAAAAAAAGAGCTGGGGCTTGTCGAGTCATGAGAAACGTTTTTGCGAAAGAACTTACGAAATTAGTTGCGGAAAACCCGCAGGTGGTCCTTCTTTCAGGAGATATTGGCAACAAGCTTTTTGATGATTTTAAGGCGGTGGCATCGGATCGTTTTTATAACTGTGGTGTGGCGGAGGCCAACATGACGGGCATGGCTGCCGGGCTCGCGCTGAGCGGTTTTCGTCCCGTCACATACACGATCACGCCTTTTGCAACCGTCCGTTGTCTCGAGCAGATACGGGTGGATGTGTGTTACCACAATCTGCCGGTGACGATCGTGGGCACCGGCGCGGGGCTTTCCTACGCGGAGCTTGGCCCGACCCATCACTCCTGTGATGACATCGGCCTTTTAAGGATGTTCCCGAATATTTCCATCGTTTGCCCGTGCGACCCCATCGAGGCCCGTCTTGCGCTAAGGGCCGCGATGGAACAGAAGGGTCCTGTATATCTAAGGCTTGGAAAGAAGGGCGAACCGAATGTCCATACAAGTGATCCTGATTTCAAAATCGGCAAATCAATCACCGTAAGGGAGGGTGTTGATCTGTGCATCTTAAGTACGGGAAATGCGATGTCACTTTCACTGGCCGTAGCGGAAGAACTCTCAGAGGAAGATGTGTCCGCCCGCGTGGAAAGTTTTCATACTGTAAAACCTTTGGATACGGCACTCCTTGAGGATGTCTGCTCTTCGTACAAGATGATCGCTACGCTGGAAGAGCACAGTCTTATCGGCGGATTGGGGAGCGCTGTCTCGGAATGGATGGCGGATAACGATCCCTGCGGCTGCAGGCTTCTCAGATTTGGCACCGGAGATCACTTTTTGAACACCTTGGGGAAACAGGCCTATGCCCGTGCCCAGTACGGATTTTCGAGGGAAAAGATAGTGGCGAAAATCCTCAAAGAACGCGCCGCCTGATGTCTGCGAAAAATCTTTTGATCGGGATCGATTTCGACAACACAATCGTCTGCTACGACGATATATTCCATCGAGTCGCTCTGGAAAGGGGATTGATCCCGGGTGACACCCCCAAGAATAAGAAAAGTGTCCGGGATTATTTGCGCAAAACGGGCAAGGAGGATATTTGGACTGAGATGCAAGGCTATGTTTACGGCACACGGATGTCCGGTGTCCCGGCGTTTCCAGGCGCCCTTGACTGCATCACAAAGTTAAAGGCAAGTCGCATCCCCGTTTTTATCATAAGCCACAAGACGCACTATCCCTATAAAGGCGAAGCTTATGATCTTCATGCCGCCGCCCGGGAATGGCTTGGAGCCAACGGCATTTCCCTGAAAAATGTGTTTTTAGTGGAGACAAAAGCGGGAAAACTGGCGCAGATCGGCGAATGCGGTTGTACCCACTTTATAGATGATCTTCCGGAATTTTTTGCCGAACCGGCTTTCCCCCAAAATACGATGAAGCTTCTTTTTTCGCCCACGCGAACAGAGGCCCCCCCCCTGGACAAAACGGTAGTAGTTTTCAGATCATGGCGCGAAATAGCCGAGTTTCTCCTAGTCCCATGACATCCCATCGCGACGATGAGTTAAAAACACAAATCACTGCATTGCTTAAAGGAATGAGCGTTGTAAAAATTGAGAGGCTCCCCGCAAGCGGTAATAACAGGCTCTATCTTGTGGACTCCGGAAGCGAAAGGTTCGTGGCGAAGCATTATTTTACGCATCCCGAAGACAAGAGAGACCGGCTTCATGCCGAGTTTTCTTTTCTTTCGTTTGCCAACAAAAACAGAATCGGCCATTTGCCTCGCCCTATAGCCCGCGACGACAAAAATAACCTGGCCATATATTCGTTCGTCAAAGGCATTCAACCAAGCGGCTCGGATGTGACAGGAGCAGCGGTCAAGGCCGCGCTTGATTTTTTGACTGAACTTAATAGACACCGCGACGCGGCCGAAGATGATTTGCCTTTCGCCGCAGAATCCTGTTTTTCTATCCACTCTCATATTCAACTGGTCGAAAATCGCGTGAAACGTTTGTCAGCGATTAAGGATGCCCATGCGCGGAAATTTGTCGAAAAAAATCTTGTCCCCGCATGGAAAAAAATAAAAGGGGAGATGATCACGGAGGCCTCCCGGACAGGAACAAGGATGGAGGAAGAATTACTGCCCGACGAAAGGATTATTTCCCCTTCGGATTTTGGGTTTCATAACTCCGTTATCGGAGATGACGGCCGGTTCTATTTTTTTGATTTCGAGTATGCCGGATGGGACGATCCAGCCAAAACTGTCGGGGATTTTTTTTCGCACCTTGCCCTTCCGGTTCCTGTTGAAAATCTTGGAATGTTCGCAAGGGGAGTTGCGGGCCTCACTTCCGATCCTTCCAAAACGCTCTTAAGAATTGGTTTGTTGTTGCGGCTTTATCGCATAAAATGGTGCTGTATCGCATTGAATCATTTTGTTTCGATGGATAGCGAGCGCAGGCGATTTGCCGAAAATGACGTGGAAAAAACCAAAGAAGAACAGCTCGCCAAGACGAGAAAGCTTCTCGATTCGATGGAAACCCTAAGCGGAGCGTGGCGTGGCTTACATTGATTTTATTTCGGCCAATCACAACAAAACGAAACGCGATTATCTCGCGCGGGTCAATGATCCCGAATATCCCAAGCCCAGGGCGGCGGAGCTTGCCAAGCAGTGGGGATACGACTATTGGGATGGTGACAGGAGGATCTGCTACGGGGGTTATCGCTATATGGAGGGACGTTGGGAGAAGGTTGCCCGCGATATGACAAGACATTACGGTATAAAGGCCGGTGACAAGATCCTTGATGTCGGCTGCGGTAAGGGTTTTCTGCTCTATGATTTTACCAAGGTGGTCCCAGGCATTGATGTGACGGGCATTGATATTTCACGCTATGCTGTCGAAAACGCCAAAGAGGAGATTCGCGGCCGTCTGAAGGTGGGCAATGCGACTGCCTTGCCTTTCCCGGACAATCACTTTGATTTTGTTTTTTCGATCACGACCTTGCACAATCTCCACTGCTACGATCTTGACAAGGCACTGCGTGAGATCCAGCGGGTAGGCAAAAAAAACAAATATATTTGCGTTGAGTCTTACCGTAATGAAACGGAAAAAGCCAATCTTCTCTATTGGCAGGTGACCTGCGAAGCGTTCAATACGCCGGAAGAATGGGAGTGGTGGTTTAAGCAAACCGGCTATACCGGCGATCATTCCTTCATCTACTTCGAATGAGGCGATCCAATATGTCTACCCTGCCCAAAACCATGAAGGCTGCCATACTCGTCGAGCTGAAGACGCCGCTTGTTATCGCCGAGCTTCAGATGCCCGAAACACTTGGCGTAGGCCAAGTACTGGTAAAGATCCACTTTAGCGGCATCTGCGGCTCACAATTGGGGGAGATCGATGGCGCCAAAGGCGACGACAGGTTTCTTCCGCACTTGCTCGGCCATGAGGCATCGGGCACTGTCCTTGGCATCGGTCCCGGAGTAAGGCATGTCAAACCCGATGACAAAATCGTCCTGCACTGGCGAAAGGGACTGGGCATCGAATCTGAGACACCTCACTTTTTCTGGAAAGGGCGCAAGATCAATGCGGGCTGGATCACTACTTTTAACGAATACGCCATTGTTTCCGAGAACCGCGTCACCGCCATTCCTGCCGATAGCAATCTTGAAGTGGCGGCCCTTTTGGGCTGTGCTGTTACGACCGGCTTTGGGGTGGTCGAGAACGACGCAAAACTGCGCATCGGCGAATCGGTGGTTGTCTTTGGCGCGGGAGGCATCGGACTGAATATCGTCCAGGCCGCAGCACTGACCTCCGCCTTTCCCATTATTGCGGTCGATCTCCACGACAATAAGCTTGAACTCGCCAGGCAAATGGGCGCTACTCATGTTGTCAACAGTAGCGGCGGGGATGTGCGACAAACGATTCTCGGGATCACCGGCAACGCAGGCGTCGATGCCTTTATCGACAACACCGGCCAGCCCGCTGTTATTGAACTGGGTTATCAGATCACGAAACCGCAGGGACGCGTGACGCTGGTGGGTGTACCGCGCAAAGGAAACAACATCAACATTTATTCCCTGCCGCTCCATTTTGGCAAGCGTTTGAGCGGCTCGCATGGCGGAGAAACAGTCCCACAAATCGATATTCCGCGTTACCATCAGCTCTATCGCTCCGGACGCATCAAACTGCGCGAACTGATCACTGATTATTACACACTGGATCAGGTCAACGCCGCCATTGCCGATATGCGAAACGGCAAAATCGCCGGGCGTTGCTTGATCAAGATGGGGTAAGGAAAATTTGATTTATGGCAAAAAAAACAGGAAAACAAAAAACCAAAGAACAGCAATATGGTATCGTATTCGATGTTGCCAAAAAACACGGTGTGTCCAAACTGGGGCTGATGGCCAACGTTTCCTGGAATCAGGACCCCAAGCGGACCTTGTTCACGCTTTCCCGCTATAAGTTTGTTGCCAAAATGTTGGCCGGTAAAAAGAAAGTCTTGGAAGTTGGCTGTGCGGATGCCTTTGGGACGCGTTTGGTGCAACAGGAAGTTGGTTCCGTGACAGCTGTTGATTTTGACCCGGTCTTTATTGCCGATGCGAAGGCCAGGATGGATCCCGCCTGGCCCGTGAAGTACCAGATCCATGACATGTTGTCCGGGCCTGTAACGGGTTCATACGACGGAATATACAGTCTCGACGTACTTGAACATATCTCACCGGCCAATGAGGATGTTTTTATGGTGAATATGCTCAATTCTCTTCAGCCCAACGGCACTTTGGTCATCGGTACCCCATCTTTGGAATCCCAAGTCCACGCCTCAACTCAAAGTAAGGCTGGACACATCAATTGCAAGTCCGGCAGGGCGTTTAAAACATTCCTCGAAAAATATTTCGACAATGTCTTTGTCTTTTCGATGAACGACGAAGTCGTCCATACGGGCTACTACCCGATGGCTCATTACCTCTTGGCACTATGCACAACACCCAAAAACCGGTAATCCTGATTACGGGCTCCGGCCCTCATCTTGGCCAATTGGCACAAATGGCCGATCGCGCATCACCGAACCGTTTGATTTGGACCGGAAGTTCAGGTACGCCGTCCGAATGGGCAACTGCCGTAGGCGGCAGAACGGTTTCGTCTGTGGCCGATATTGATCCGGATGCCATCGTAGTTGGCGGAGAGACCGGAACTGACGGGAATTTTTCTTATCCACCCAACCAGAACACCTGGTGCATACCGAAAAGCCCCTATAGGATTCATCATCCAATCGTATTTTCTGACCTGATCCCTCTCGATTTGTCCGGTCACTTCGTTACCTGTGGTTATCCGGGCAGTGGCAATGGAATTGTCCAGACGATATTGGAAGCCATTCTTGCAACTGACGCAACCCGGCGACCTACCGATGGTACTACCGCCCTTGTAGCAGCTTATGCGGCCCATTATTGGCAACAGATGGATGTCCTGATGGGGCAGTTCGGTTCAACACTCAATGCTACCGCACGTCAAACGGCAACCCACGGGGAAACCACAGTGTCCGTGGTGTGGAGTCGCGCTAAAGACCGGTACGCCTTGTTTGGTTTGCCAATTCGGAACTATCTCTATGAGCGCGTGCACAAGTCCCACGAACATTTTGGAAGAAAGCTTTCAATGATGTGCAACGCCGGTGCGAAATGCCTGCTGGCTATAAGACATCCCTTGGACACCATTGTATCGGTAGCCAATAAAATGATTGGGGGAGGCATTGATCTACTTGCTGCCGAGTGGTTGTTTCGGTTGGTAGGACGTGGTCTTGTTCAATACTACCGGAGTTTTCTCCCTGCGATCGAGAGGGGACATATCAAGCCGGTAAGGTTCGAGGATTGTCAGTCCTCATTTGAGCAAGTCGCGGAATTTCTTGCATCACAATGCGATGTCGAACTGATACATGAACGAATCACCGAACTGAAGAGGCGATTGCTCAATCAATCAATCGCACCCAAAGGGCACTTGTGGCAGCCGGATAAGAATGGCAAGTGGCGACAGTATCTTGGAAGGCATCATCTTGGAATTCTGGAAGAAGAGGGTATGAGTGAGATTACGAACCGGTTGGGATATGCCATGCCGTCACTTAACGAAGCCAGCCGTAGGCCGCAGTTGCTTTCAGTTCTTGAGCCTGGGTCGGCGGTTCGATTCCGGGCAGGGCTCTTGCTGCATTGTTGTGCGAATGCACATGATAATCTGGACGAGTTCTGCCGGCTTGGCCTGGTTCATGGCAACCTCGGGGAGGGATTGTTTTTTATGTCCAACGACCCCAACGCGTGGGAGTTCTTTGAATCGTTCATTCAAAAGAGCGAGTTTGTAAAATTGGTTAATGCCGGGATAATTTCACGCCACGCTTCATTTGTTTCCGGGTTGAACAGCCGGTAAAGGGAAGCACTTATGAGCAGATTTACTGATTTTTTTCTAGATCGAAACGATCTCGTACATCAACGGGACGACCTTATACGCCAACGGGACGATCTTCTAAATGCACGGCCGGAAGATCCGATCCCAGCTGTTCTTTTCAACACCCTCCCAAAATCAGCCAGCGTCTTCATTCTCGAAACGCTGGGGAAACCCGTCGTGCCTGTATCCCCATCCGATGGCTCATTATCTATCGGCACTATGCACAACACCCAAAAACCGACAATCCTGATTACAGGTTCGGGGCCACACTTGGGCCTGCTTGCCCATCTCTCTGGTCAGGCGAATGCGAGTAGCCGATGAAGCAGAAGCTAAGGGCGACACAGACGACCCATGCTCGACCCACGCCGGTTCTGATGTGGGGGTATTCAAAGAAAAATTTCCAGGCGATATTTGATTTTTTGGTGCAAACGAATTTGGATCCTTGCGCTTTGATCGAGCCTTCCATTGATTTGGCAGAATGCAATTATCCGCTTTCCATAATTCAGTCAAAAGACTTATCTGCCAGTGATTACGCGAACTTGCCTGTCATTATCGCGCCGGGCTTGGGGTATGAGGCTTTTGAAAAATGCATCGGTAAAATCAGATGTGTCGAAGACAGCCATTCCTCTTTAGAGTCTGGTAAGAAAGCCAGAGTATTTCATCCCTGTTCAGCGCTTGAAGGCCATCAGTACAATTTGAGCGGCAGGACCCTCTGTTTGGGATTTCCGGGCTCCGGCAATGTCCTGGTCCAAACAATTATGAGTCGGCTATTGCCAAAAATTCAGGACCGAATTTACTCATTACCTATTTCGGGGACCTTGGTTCCCGATCATCAGCAAATGTGGAAAACACTCATTCAGACCAAGCTAAACGTTTCCAGCGAAGAAGTGGTGTTTCTCCCACAGGATATGGGACATGTTTCGCTAAGGGTAACTTGCCAAGACGGGAGATTTCTGGATCTTTATGATATAAACTGTCCTCATTGGCACACGGCTTACATCATACCGGGGCATGTCCTTCCTTCGGTAGACGAAACGGTGGAATGGACACTACGCGGCGGCTCCATTGTGATTGTATTACGAAACCCTCTCGATACCATCGTTAGTTGCGCCGCAAAACTCCTCAGACCCCCATCGCGTGTGTTGAGCGATTTGGCTTGGTTCCGGAGAGCGGCAACGGCATTGAGTTTATACTTAGATGATATTACGACATTACCGGAGAGCAAATTGGTGCTCAGGTATGAGGATTTAATGGAAACACCACTAGAACAGATCAAACGGCTTGCAGAATTTTTAGGCGCCAAAATTGCTGACCAGGAAATAGACACGATATGGAGCGAAGTAGGTATGAAGCCGCTAGCTTCACTAAAAGCATTCCACAGAACCCAGAATCACTTCTTTCGACCTGGTGCCGGCAAGTGGATACAGTATCTTGATATTAGGCATGCAACCATAGTTGAAGAGTCGGGTTTAAGGAAACAGATGGAGGTGTTAGGCTACCGTTTTGACAGCCATCAATTTAGAACAAGCTTTGAGAATGAACCACCTCTTACCGAAAGAGAGATTGAGCAAGTTCAACCCCGAGACTTTTTCCATTTTCTGTTTGGCCTTCCGCCCTATTTCTCCGCTCAGTCGCTGATTCAGGGCCGATTGTCAAACTCAGGGATAAATTACGTTTCAAATAGCAAAGAATTCGCAGAAATTGTCCGACAATTAGATGAAAAACACCTCGCGGATTATCAGGCTAGCGCGAGTTTCCGGCAATAACCGATTTTTTGATAATGATTTAATGTTAAACAGCCCCCGGGGCTGGGACTAATAATCCTGAATTGCCACGAAAGTTAAAAATTCTCATGAACAAATTTACTGATTTTTTCCATAACCGAAACGATCTCATGCAGCAACGGGACGACCTTATACGCCAACGGGACGATCTCATACGTCAACGAGACGACCTTATACGTCAACGGGACGGTCTTCTAAATGCACGGCCGGAAGATCCGATCCCCGCTGTCCTTTTCAACACCCTCCCAAAATCGGCCAGCGTCTTCATTCTCGAAACGCTGGCCGGAACGCTGGGAAAACCTGTCGTGTCCATATCCCCGGGTTATTTTCCGCGAGATCAGATTGATTTTCGTCAGTTCCGAAAACTGATTGATTCCGGGGCCATCGCACAATCACATTTAGATGCCTCGGAATTTAACCAACGGTATCTGAAGAAAATCGACAAAATCGTTGTGCAGTTTCGTGATCCCCGGCAAGCCACCTTAAGCTGGTTGCACCACCTCGAAAGACTTTCCAAAGAGAACCAGAGCGATCTGATTTTCACTGTCACGCCCGACCTGCCCGAAAACTATTTTCGCGATGACTTGGCACATAAGATCGACTACCAGCTGAAGCACTACTTGCCGCAAGTGCTTGATTGGCAGTGTGAGTGGGTGCGTTTTATCGATGATTCCAACGAACCTGAACGTTTCATGCTGAACAGTTATGAAGCTTTCGTGGCAAATCCAAACCAATATTTTGCTTCCATCCTCGGCTTTCTGGGTTGTGACATGCAAAAGAACATTAAAATTTGCGAGGTAACTCCGACAACGGAAAAGAATTTCAGAAGGGGATTGACCGATGAGTGGCGTACAGTCTTTTCCGATTTGCAAATCAAGACCGCAACGGCTATGATCCCACCGGCTTTGAAGGCCAGGTTGGGCTGGCTTTAGGCAAGAGGTATCAGTCGTGTCCTTACTTAAATACTATCTAGATCGCGGAATTTCTCCGGTGCACTATCTTGCGGGCAGTCTGGCGGAGCACCTGGAGCGCAGGGAGTCGCTCTACAACATGCTTGGATTGCCCGGGATGCTGTTTCGCAACGCAAAAGTCCTGGAAATCGCTGCGGGGTCGGGACAAAACAGTCTTTACGTCGCGGCACGGCAACCTTCGAGATATGTGATCGTCGAGCCTAACCCGGTTGCGCTGAAGCAGATTGAGGAAACCTACCGCAATTTCAACATCCCGCACACCCGTCCCCAAATCATTCCGTCGACATTGGAAAACTACTCGTCCAATCAATCATTCGATATCGTGATTTGCGAGGGTTGGCTGGGGTCGTCAAGCCATGAGCGGTCTCTGGTCGGCACTATTGCCGACCGCGTGGCGCCGGGAGGAATGATGATTCTTACCGCGCTATCGATCAACGGCTGGCTGTCAAATCTTATCCGCTATTGCTTGATTCAAAAGCTACTGACGAGTAACCCGTGTGAATACGATTCACAAGTGACGCTTGTCTTGGAAGCCTTGTCTCCCCACCTTCAGACAATATCCGGCATGACAAGGCGCCATGAAGATTGGGTCAAGGATAACATGGTGAACCCCACGTATTTGGACCAGGGCCTTACGCTGGAAATGATCCTTCAAGAAGCATCGCCAAGGGGATTTAACGTTTTTGGTGCGAGCCCGGACTTTATCACTGATTGGCGTTGGTTCAAGCAACTTTACGGCGACCATGTACGAACGAACGAGAACGTCCTGGAATGTTACAAACGTTGCTCTCATAATTTTTTGGACTACCGCCGGACTTTTGGCGAAAGAGCCCCAGCGTTCAATCGGCGATTGAACGAATTGAGCGTTGCCTTCCTAAGTGCCCTGTCAAAATTGAAATCAAAGGCACCCGGCAAGCTCGAACAAGCCTACTTTGACGGCATGGCGCAAATTCTTCGGCCAGTGAGAGACAATCTGGGAAGCATCGCGGAGGACCTGAGTGCCGCTGTCGATGAGGCCATTGGAATACTGAATACACCGGAGATAACCCCATCCGCGATCGCCGGCATGAAAAACTATAGGTCATGGTTTGGAAGGGAAACCTTGTATTTTTCGTTTCTTCGTTCAACGAGTCACCCATCGAGGAGTTTGCCAGATGTCCAAAAATAAAAATTTTCATTTCATTGTTCCGGTATGGGGCAAGGATTACACCGAGCTCTTTACCGACATATGCCTCCCCATGATCCTGACACCTGGGAACCTGAGAGCCTTGAGCAGGGGGACCGATGACCAGCCTGTTATTTTAAGAACATGGGCGGAGTCTCCGACAAACCGAGATTCCGGAAAATCCGGGTTCCATGAGAAAAAGACGGGCAATCGATTCGTTATCCTGACGACATGGGATGATCACCTGAAAATCCGCGATTCCAGAAGCTTTGGACAACTGGAAAAATTGATTCAGGTGGAGTTTATTCTTATTGACGGCTTTGTGGATATAGGCAATTCCCACTTTGCCATGTCGAAATGTTATGCAAAGGCAATGCATCGCAAGAGCGTTTCGCCCGGAGAAACCTATTTTGTTTTCCTCACGCCGGACAGTTTCTGGCCGGACGGCACATTCCGGCGACTCGCGGAACTTGCCGACCAGAGCTTCCAGGTCGTCATGGCGGGCGGACTGCGCGTCAACGCGGAGCCCATGGCGTGTATTCTACACGAAATAATCGAGCAGTGCCCGGATGATCCAACAATACCGATGGCCGACCTTCTTAGCCTGGCTCTTGCAAATATCCATCAGATGAGCACTTCGCTTAATTGGCTTTCCGGGGTGGGCTTTTTAAGGAACTGGCCCTCCCATATTTACTGGATCAATGAGCGGGATCAGCAGTTAATCGCCCACTGCTTTCACCTCCACCCCCTTATGGTTTTAGCGCCGAAAAACAAGACCGCCATCGGTGAGACAATCGACGGCAAGTTCCTTAATAACCTCCACTACCCGCTCGACCGCTATTACGTCGAACAGAATGAATTTATTGCGATTGAACTCTCGCCTACCGACCGAAGCTGGGGGTGTCCACTCGGCGCGCCGTCGCTGGGCCAGACAATCCGATTCGCGCTATTTCATGCTAATAGCCGGCACTGGCATTTTTTTAGCAAACGGATTACGTTGCGTGTTGATCCTCATAAGCAAATAGACCCCCTTTTTGAAAGAATGATTGAGTCGGTTGTCAGGAAAATTTATGGCTACCGGATCCTTGCCGTCATAATTTGGCATTTGAGGATAATCCCGATTCTCGATATAGCGAAACGGTCCACCACGATAATATTGCAAGTGCCGAGGCGACTGTTGCGCGCTGTTTTTGGAGGGTGACCGGAATGAGTGCAACGGATGTTGCATATCTTGTTGTCGGTGGCGACGGCGTCATCGGTTCGCAACTGGTCAAAGAATTTCGTTCTAGCGGAGTGAACGTCGTAGCGACAACGCGGCGCGCCGTGGAGGGCGGCGAGAGCTTGATGCGGCTCGACCTAGCCTCAGATTCAGACTTGTCGTCGTGGACTTGTCCGGCCAAGAATGGGGTGGCTTTTCTGTGCGCGGGAATTACAAGTATTGCTTCGTGTGAAACAGAGCCGTGGTCTTCGCGCCGGGTAAATGTCACGAACACTCTGGCGCTGGCGAGAAGTCTCTATGCCTCCGGGATGAGGATTGTTTTCCTTTCAAGCAATGCTGTCTTCGATGGCGCTATGGCAGAGCCGGAGGAGGATAGTGCGTATTGTCCATCTACCGAGTACGGACGGCAAAAGGTTAGCACCGAACAGGGGTTGATCGCTCTTTCAGAAGGAGTCGGTTCCGTCGCGATCGTTCGTCTTTCAAAAGTGCTTACCTCGACCTCCGGAGTGACTGCGGAATTCATAAGACGGCTCGCCGCTGGCAAACCCTGCCCGGCATTCGACGATCTGCGGATGTCGCCAATATCTCTTTCTTATGTTCTGAAGGCGCTGTTTGCGATTGCAGGTACCAAATACCCGGGCATTTTTCATCTTTCTGGAGCTGAAGAAATGAGTTATGCGGATTTCGCAAGGCGTTTGGCAACCTCCATGGGTGCAGACCCCGGCCTAGTTCGGCCTTTGTCTTCGACGGCTCTGGGGGTGCGGGTATTGTTTCGTCCAAAACATCCGGCGCTCGACATGAAACGGACCGGCAAATTGTTGGGGATAGCGCCAGAACCCACCACCCATTTGCTTAAACAACTGGTTGCGGGGAACTAGTTCGTGAGAAACAACGGTGGACCGTCTTGCTCACATGCCTGCCAAATATGCGAAGCCCGCGACCTGAGGGAAGTAAAGAATTTTTCCTTGCTTCCCCGAATCACATCGGATTGCCACAGTTTCGGGGCTGGCGGACGGCTTTTTGTCTGTCAGACCTGCGAAGGCATTCAAAAAATACCGAATGCGCACTGGTTGAAAGAAATTGAAGATATTTATTCAAATTATGAGACCTATTACCAATCTGGGGGAGACGAGCAGATTGTATTCGACCATGCGACGGGAAAACCCCGCCGGCGCAGTGACGTCATTCTTGAGCGTCTAGTCGCTGACAAACGGCTTGGCGAGAGGGGGCGCGCGATCGATGTGGGATGCGGCAATGGCGCCACACTAAGTGCGATGAGCCGGGTGTTGACCGGATGGTCTTTCAGTGGGTACGAACTCGGAGGCAGATCGCTGCCGCGTCTTTTGCGTATACCAAGGTTTGAAAAGCTCTACACCGGCACCCTGGGCGCTGTGGATGGGCGGTTCGATTTGGTGACAATGATCCATTCGCTGGAACACTTTCCATCCCCGAGAAAGAGCTTGGAAAATCTCCTGCCAATAGTCGGAAACGGGGAAATCTTCATTGAGGCACCCAATATTGAGGAGAACCCTTTCGACATTTTAATTGCCGACCATCTGATGCATTTTAGTCCGGAAACTCTTTCGAATTTATTGAGACGTGCTGGATTTATGCCCACCGTTGTTGCAACGGATTGGATTCCAAAGGAAATATCCCTATTGGCTAACAGAAATAAAAAAAGGACGAACTGTCCGGAAGGTTTACCAAAAACCCGTATAATCAGCGGGGCACTTGCCCGCATGAACGCCTCTGTAGACTGGTTGCAAAGCACGGTTGACCGGATCAGTGAACTCGTTCACGAAGAGCGTTCTTTGGGGATTTTTGGAACGTCCATCGCTGCTACCTGGCTCGCAGGAACCCTGCCGGGCGGCATTGATTTTTTTGTCGATGAGGATCCGAGCCGGATCGGTAACGAGCACATGGGAAGACCCATTTTTAGCCCGTCCCAAGTACCGTTAGGTGCGAGGGTTTACTTCGCATTAGCGCCAAGCTTGGCTGGTACTGTGGCAACCAGGTTACGATCAACAAGATTTGAACCGGTTTTTCCGCCACCTCTGGCGGTGTCATGATCCAGTCTGTCAGCAATAGACTACAGCAATTTATCAGGTTTCTAGATGCGTATTCAATTTGAAGCCTTTTGCCATGTGCTCCGGGGCCGTTTCAAGGAGCGCGGTTGGGGCTGGTTCCTGTCGGGACTTTTCCGCCGCTGCGGCCTTGAGTTGCTATGGTTACTCAGTCTCCCTCTTGGATTACTCGGGCACCTTTTGGGTTATCGAAGGCTCTACGTCCAAACATGGCACGTCGGACATCTTGCCGGAGACATCGATACTTTTCTTAAGGAGGAACGTCTCGGGTTGCTGCCCAAGCGGCGTAGGTTCATCACTGCGCCGGCAAAACGAGTGGCAAACCACCACTTGCTTAGATATTGGCGCGCATTTGTTCCGATCATTTCTAATCCGGGAGCAGTATTTGCGCTTGAACTGATATCACGGCGATGGCTGATGCGTGAGAATCTCTCCCGGTACATCTCGGGCTATTTCGGAACTCAGGACATCTATCGCATCAACCGGCTTTGGGGCAAACGGGCGCCCGTCCTCCAACTCAGTGAAAAAGACAAAAGCTGGGGCAGGGACGAACTGCGGCGTCTCGGTTTAAACGAGAAACAGTGGTTTGTCTGCGTTCACGTTCGCGAAGGCAGCTATATCCCTAAAAATGAAGTGATTCAAGCACACCGTAATGGTAACATTCTGGGTGCTATTCCGGCGATGCAAGAAATCGTCCGGCGTGGGGGTGTCTGTATCCGGATGGGAGATCCCGGCATGACGCCGTTGCCGTCGATTCCGGGAGTTGTGGATTATGCGCATTCTTCCTCAAAATCCGACCGGCTTGATGTTGTGCTTTGCGCCCGGGCACGTTTTTTTCTGGGAGACACGTCGGGGTTGTCGTTTGTCAGCACCGTTTTCGGGGTTCCTGTCGCGCAGGCAAATATGGTCCCGATGGAAGCCCTCGGCGTTCGACATTGTGACGTTAGCATGCCAAAACTTCTTTGGAGCGAATCCTTGAAGAGACATTTGCGGTTTGACGAAATCATGGACTCAAAGATCGGAGGATATTTTTTTACGCATCAATACCAGCAGGCAGGCATCCGCGTTGAAGAAAACAGTCCTGAAGACATTCAGGACCTTGCGACCGAGATGCTGGACCGTATCGCTCAACGGTTTGTCGAGACATCCGAAGATGCTCGATTGCAGGCGGCTTATTTTTCACTCTTTAAGCCGGGACATTATTCCTACGGCTCAAATTCACGCATTTGCTGCGGGTTTCTTCGCAGGCATCGCAATTTGCTGAAGCATACGGATAGATAAAGCTGGGGACCGATCATGCAAAATACTATCAAAGAAATTAAAAAGCGTTCCAGGGGAAAGAAACGCATCGTTTTTGTCTCGGGAAATTTCAATGTCGTCCATCCCGGGCATTTGCGTCTTTTGCGGTTCGCTAAACAATGCGGCGATTTTCTGGCAGTCGGGGTTCACAGCGACCGTGAAAACGCGGCAACGCTTTTGCCGGAACACCTCCGGCTTGAGGGGGTGCAATCCACAAGCTGGGTCGACTATGCCTTTATTTTGAAGGATAGCCCCGAAGCGTTTATCTGTCATCTCAAACCCAAATTTGTCGTAAAAGGGCAGGAACATGCGAATCAATTTAATCCGGAGCGGGCGGCGCTCGAATCCTACGGCGGCAAGTTACTTTTCAGTTCGGGAGAGGCGAGTTTTTCTTCGCTGGACCTTTTGAGGGATGAATTTAAAAATCTAAATTTCTCAACGATTATAAAACCGAAGGATTTCCTCGCGCGCCACCATTTTAGCATGTTGGATTTAGGAAAGACGGTTCAGAAAATGAAAGGACTTCAGGTCGTGGTGATCGGCGAAACCATTGTGGATGAGTATATTACCTGTGATCCATTGGGGATGTCGCAAGAGGATCCGACGATCGCCGTTACTCCGATCGCTAAAGACCGGTTTGTGGGAGGGGCCGGCATCGTGGCGGCTCATGCGCGCGGCTTTGGCGCTGATGTGAAGTTCTTTTCCGTCGTGGGAAAAGATGAGGCGGGGGAGCTTGCCCGCAGCAGTTTGAAAGAGCGAGAAGTCGTAGCGCACCTTTATGTCGACGAAAGTCGCCCGACCATACGCAAGGAGAGATTTCGCGCCCATGGGAAAACCCTCCTGAGGGTCAATCATTTTCATCAACACCCCATTGACCGGAATATCCAAAAAAAGATTCTCGGGGATATTGGCAGCGCTTTGGAGGGCGTGAAGCTTCTCATATTTTCGGATTTCAGCTACGGTTGTCTCCCTCAGCCTCTGGTGGATGAGATCATCGAACTTTGTCAGGCTAAAGATGTAATGATCGCGGCGGACAGTCAGGCCTCGTCCCAGGTCGGATATGTATCGCGTTTTCATGATGCCTTTTTGATCACACCCACCGAACGGGAAGCTCGTATTTCGGTGGGAGACTTTAACGCAGGGCTTGTCGTCCTTGCTGAAACGCTCAGGACCAAAGCGCACGCCAAAAATGTTTTATTGACCTTGGGTTCGGAGGGACTTTTGATACACGCGTCTACGCCCCTGCCGGAAAAATGGCTCACGGACCGTCTGCCCGCCATGAACACGGCTCCGAAGGATGTGTCCGGCGCCGGAGATTCATTGCTCACTTGTGCTTCTATGGCGATGGCGGTGGGCGCGGATATTTGGCAGGCCGCCTACTTAGGATCGATCGCGGCCGCATGCCAACTGAGTCGCATCGGCAACATTCCGCTAACGGCCAGCGCCTTGATGGCGGAGATCAAAAGTTGAAGGCGCTGCTTTTGGCGGCTGGCCTTGGAATACGTCTTCGGCCCTTGACCGACACCATCCCCAAATGTTTAGTTCCGATCCGTGGAAAACCTCTTTTGGGATATTGGCTGGAGATGTTGGGGAACGCCGGCGTGGCCCCTATTCTCATCAACCTTCATCACTTTGCCGATGCTGTTCGTGCCTATCTTGATACCTGTTGTTTCTCAAAGAGCATCAGCACGGTTTACGAGGAACGTCTGCTGGGAACGGCAGGAACACTTCTTAGAAACCGGGATTTTTTCGGCCAAGAACCGCTCATGCTGGTTCATGCCGACAACCTTTCGCAATTTGATGTGAAAGCCTTTATCTGCAGGCATGCCAGCCGTCCCCGGAACTGTGAAATGACCATGATGACGTTCCGCACACCGGACCCGGAATCGTGTGGGATAGTCACTCTTGATGAGCGCGGCATTGTGCAGTTATTCCATGAAAAAGTCCCTCATCCGCCGGGTGATCTCGCCAACGGCGCGGTCTATATTCTTGAGCCGTCCGTGTTTGGGTTTCTTGAACGTCTCGGGAAGGAAACGATCGATTTTAGCACCGAAGTGCTACCGCACTATATGGGACGTATTTTCACATTTTCTAACAATACCTATCACCGGGACATTGGAACGCTGGAAAGCTATGAAGCAGCAAACCGGGAATATGTCCGTGCCTGATTTCAGCCTGTCCGTCCGAGGTGGCCGTTGAAAAAAAATCTTTCGGGTTTGAGTAAAACTTTGTTGCTGAACCGGGCGATGGAATACGCTTTGTATTTTTTGGCGGCAGGAATTTTCATCTCGAATGCTTTAACCTCGATCGGGGTCGGGGCAGCGCTTTTGATTTGGGTATCTAAAAAAATAGCTCTTGGGGAAAAATCTTCCGCACCGCGGCCTCTCTTCGTTCTTGCCGGCGTTCTTTTTCTCGCCTACGCCGCCTCGCTCATCAACTCCGAATATTTGGGACAGAGTCTCCATGCTTTGTTTCTCAAGTATGGAAAATATCTTTTGCTGATGCTGGCGGTCGCAGATGGGGTCAAGGAAAAACGTGTCGCGATCAATATGGCCCTGGTGCTGTGTTTGACCGCCACTTTTATTTGTCTTGACGGATTTTACCAATTTTTTTCCGGACGGGATTTTCTGTTGTTTCGTGAAGCAGGAAGGCTGGATGTCTACGCCGGGGCTCAAGAGTTCCATTCTTTCCGGGTCACGGCAACGTTCCCGGCGGCCAACACGTTCGCCTCTTGTCTGGTGCCGGTTCTGATGCTGGGTTTGGTTCTCTCCTTTTTTTATGGGGCCAAGACGCGGAAGAACACGCTGGTGAAAGGGGCTTGCGTGGGGAGCATGGTCCTGTGTCTTCTCTTGACGTTTTCCCGCGGAGGGCTGGTTGCTTGTTTAGGCGGGGTTCTTATGCTGACCCTTCTGCTCAGGAAAAAGGTCCTGTGGATCATTCCTATTGTTTTCTTGGTAATTTTCTTGTTTGGAAAGAATCTCTACGGAAATCGGGCGACTCAAGACGGCGCCGTCGATCCTACGATGGAGACAAGGCTCTTGATGCTGAAAGACGCCACACGAATGTTTCGATCGCATCCCTGGACGGGGATCGGTCTGAACACCTATTACAAAACTCATGAAAAAGATCACTCCCTCGCGATTCCGCCATCCTACGCGCACAATGCCTATATTCAAATGATCGCGGAGGTCGGAGTCGTGGGCTTCATGGCTTTTATGACCCTCATGATCTACTGGTTCGGTTGGGGGATGAGATCGCTCAGAAAACTATGCGACCCTGAGCTGAAATTCCTGTTAGGCGGCGTGCTGGCCGGCGTATTCGGGTTGTGCGTGGCATCTTTTTTTGATAATGTCTTGTTCGAGCTTCTGCCGGCAACGCTTTTTTGGATCCTGATGGGATACGGCATCGCTCTTACCAGCATAGGATCGAAGAACAGCCTTCATGAAAACCATCGTTCTTAGCATTATCATCGTCCACTACAAGACCCGGGATCTCACACTTCAGTGTCTGAGGTCCATCCGGGAATTCAGCCCTCGCGTTTCGCACGAGATCATTCTGATCGATAATGGTTCCCAAGACGGGATCCGGGAGGCCGTCATCGAAAGGTCCCCGGAAGTCCGGCTTATCGAGACCGGACGAAACGACGGTTTTAGCCGGGCGAACAACCTTGGTATCGTAAACGCCCGCGGGCGATACATGCTCCTTCTGAATAGCGACACGAAGATCCTCGAACCGGTTTTTGACCGCCTCGTTCAATATATGGATTCGCACCCCGAAGTGGGATGCCTCGGGCCCCAGCATGTCGGCGGCGATGGGCGTCACCAGGTTTCTTACGGTAAGTTCCCGGATCTTTTCACCGAGATCCTCCGAAAGATCGTGAACTACCGGATTGCGCTTAACGATCTGAACATCCGGGGGCAACTCAGGGAACTGTGCTCCATCGAACAGGAAGTGGATTGGCTTTCGGGCTCTTGCCTGCTCCTGCGTCGCGAGGCATTGCAACAGGCGGGGCTTTTGGATGAAACATTTTTTTTGTACTTCGAGGATACGGATCTTTGCAAAAGAATCCATGACCAGGGTTGGAAAATCATTTTTTGTCCGATGTCAAAAATCCTTCATTACAGCGGCCAATCAGTTAAAGAAAACATCCTTGCGGGGCTTGTGGCCTACCGGGAAAGCCAGATTTACTTTGCCAGGAAGCATTATGGCCGCCGGGGAGATTATATTGTCCGAATTGTGCTTTTCTTAAAATTCGGGGCGATCGCAGCGCGGGCCTTTCTGGAGTTTGCGACAAAAAAAATCCTGGGGCAGGACACGATGACAGCTTATATCAAGATGCTTCTTTCCAAAAAAGTCTTCGAAATGATCTTCCGACGCAACAGAATGCGGCCGGTTGAACCGGTGTTGAATTAACGCTTCGTACGAAGAGCAGTGCAAGACATACGGAGTACGCGGGATAAAACCCGGGACAAAACCTTTGGCAGAAAAAAATCGAAGCAATGTATTTTAAAATGATAAATGTAAAGATCCTGGGTTTTTTAGTACTGATCGCCGTAATTGCTGGCGGCGTCACTTTGATCTGTCTCTTTGACGAATCACCGGGGGTTAATGACCGGGATCCGGCCACGGTTCAGAGCTCCACCCGCGATCTCCCAAGTGACTTCGACTGGGAGACCTACATTCAAAACTACGAAGACTTGAGACGGGCGGGGATCGACACTGAAAAAGAGGCACAACAGCATTGGCTGGAATTTGGAAAAAATGAGAAGCGCAGTTATCGGAGGATCCCGGTACCACCGGCTGGTACCAATGAGCCGCTTCCTCCCGATTTTGATTGGGAGACGTATATCAATAATTACGGCGACATTCAAAGAGCGGACATCCACACAAGAGAGCAGGCAGTTGAACATTGGCTCACGATTGGAAGAAAAGAAGGCAGGACATACCGGAAGATTCCCTACCAACCTGCCTCACTCCGCCCGGATTTTGACTGGCAGACCTATGTGAACAACTATGAAGATCTTCGTGCGGCCGGGATCGATACGAAAGAAAAAGCGATCGAGCACTGGTTAAAACAGGGGAAGCGGGAAGGAAGAACCTACCTCAAGATCACGGCCCTGGCGAACACCTCTTTGTTCGGTTTCAATCTCTTTGGGCACTCTGGCAATGCGAACGATGTCCAGGGCTCCAAAGAAAAAGCTATGGAATATTGGCTAAAACATTGGGCAGAGAAAACTTCTTCATAAAACAAAACGCAAAAACCGCAAAGGTTTTGATACCGGGGCAAAACGGGCACTTTATCGAAGTTCGGTGTCCGGCAGCGAACTTTTGTGCTTAGCGCAACAGAAAGGCCGATTGAACATTCTCGGGATCTCAGCGTTTTATCATGATAGTGTGGCATGCCTCGTCCGGAACGGAGAGATCGTCGCGGCGGCGCAGGAAGAGCGCTTTTCGCGGAAAAAGCATGATTTCTCATTCCCGAAGCATGCCATCGACTTCTGCCTGAAAAAGGCTGGGGTCAAAGCCTCCGGCCTCGATTGCGTTGCGTTCTATGATAAGCCGTTCCTCAAATTCGAACGCATCCTCGAGACCTATCTCGCTTACGCACCATACGGAATCGCCTCATTCCTCCAGGCCATCCCTCTTTGGATCAAACAAAAACTTTGGATAAAGGATTCCCTTCAGACTGTTCTCGGTTTTGACGGAAAAATCATTTTTCCGGAACATCACGAGTCCCATGCTGCCTCGGCGTTCTTTCCGTCACCTTTTCAGGAAGCCGCATTCCTGACTATGGACGGCGTGGGCGAGTGGACGACCACAAGTTATGGCGTGGGGAAGGGCAACAAGATCGATATTCTCGCCGAAATCAGATTCCCGCATTCCCTGGGCCTCCTTTATTCCGCATTCACTTATTACACCGGCTTCAGGGTGAATTCCGGGGAGTACAAGGTCATGGGCCTCGCCCCGTATGGCAAACCGGTCTATAAGGACCTGATCCTGAAGGAATTGATCGATCTGAAAGACGACGGTTCGTTCAAGCTCAACATGAAGTATTTCGATTACTGCGCCGGACTCCGTATGACGAACAGTTGCTTTCACAAACTCTTTGGTGCGCCCCCGCGGAAGCCCGAATCCCGTCTTACGCAACGCGAAATGGACCTCGCCCGCTCAATCCAGGAAGTAACGGAGGAAATCATGCTCCGGATCACACGCCATATTCATAAGGTGACGGGGCAAAAGAACTTGTGCCTTGCCGGAGGCGTGGCTCTTAACTGTGTCGGCAACGGCCGTATTCTTCGTGAAGGGCCGTTCGAGAATATCTGGATACAACCGGCTTCCGGCGATGCCGGCGGCGCCTTGGGCGCGGCTTATTTTGCCTGGCATCAATATTTTGAAAAACCAAGGTCCGCGGACGGAAAAACGGACAGCATGCGCGGATCTTATCTCGGGCCCGAATTCTCGGACGCCGAGATCGCGGCATTTCTGTCAATGCATGAGATTCCGTTCGTCCGTCTCGAGGATAAAGAATTCACGGGAAAGATCGCGGACCTGATCGCGCAGGAAAAAGTGATCGGCTGGTTCCAAGGCGCCATGGAATTCGGTCCCCGGGCGCTGGGCGGCCGTTCCATCATCGGGGACCCTCGCTCACCCAGGATGCAGGAACAGATGAATCTGAAGATTAAATTCCGCGAGAGCTTCCGCCCCTTTGCGCCTTCCATCACCGCCGAGAAAGTCTCGGACTATTTTGAGATAACAACGGAAAGTCCCTACATGCTTCTCGTCGCGCCGGTCCAAAAAAAATGGCGCACTGAAATGACAGAGAACGAGAAAAAGCTCAGCGGGATCGAGCTCTTGAACCTGAAGCGCTCTGAGATCCCGGCCGTCACACATGTCGATTATTCCGCACGCGTTCAGACCATCACGGAGACCCAGAACCCGCGATTTTACCGGCTTCTTAAAAAATTTGACGAGAGGTACGGCTGTCCGGTCATGATCAACACTTCGTTCAACGTACGGGGAGAACCGATCGTCTGCACACCCGCGGACGCCTACCGGTGTTTCATGCGTACGCACATGGACTATTTGGTCCTGGGGAACTATCTTCTCGATAAGTCCGGGCAGAAACCTCTTGAGAAGAACCGTGAATGGATGAAGGAGTTTAGGCTCGACTAAGGAATTTATGGTCATCGCGGAAATTAAAAAAATAGAAAGCAGTCCCCAAAAACTCCGGGAGTTTGGTCTCGTAGCCGGGGGGGTCTTGTGCACGTTAGGTATTTTGCTCTTGTGGCGCGGCCGGGAAAGTTACCCATATTTTCTCGCCCCAGGTCTCATTTTTGTAATCGCGGGCGCAGTGAGCCCGGCGATCCTGAAGCCGCTTCAAAAAGCATGGATGACGCTTGCAATCCTAGGGGGCTGGGTCATGACCCGCGTGTTTCTTTCGATCCTTTTCTATCTCGCGATCACGCCGATCGGTTTGGTCCTGCGTCTTACGGGAAAGGACCTGTTGGACCAGAATCTCGAGCCAAAAAAACAAAGCTATTGGAAGATGCGTCCACAAACCCCGCGTGGCCATGGCAACTACGAAAAGCAGTTCTGAGTTTTTCATTTCGGCCTCGGACGGCATCTGTTAGTATATCTCCCATTCAAACAGAAACAGGAGGCGTTGTGGGCAGATTGAGCATTTTGAAGGAATTCTGGGATTTTCTAATGGTCCGCAAGAAGTGGTGGCTGACACCGATCGTGGTGATCATGGTCCTGTTGGGCGCCCTGATCGTTTTTTCACAAGAGTCCACGCTTGCACCGTTCATCTACACTCTCTTTTGATAACCCATGCCATCCTATCCCTTCAAAAGTCTGTGGAAACGGGCTTTAGCCGAATGTTTTGACGCGATCGGCCGAGTCTGTTTTTTTCCGTTGCGGCCGCTGCGAAAGCCTTTGAACCCCGCGGTCGTCCGTCGCATCCTTGTGATCCGCCTGGATCATATCGGCGACGTCGTCATGTCCCGGCCCGTGATCCGGGCGCTCTATAAAAAATTTCCGCATACCGCAATCGATCTTCTTGTGACGGAGGATATCGCGCCGCTTTTTGAGCATTCCAAAGAGATCCGGACTGTGATCGCGTCCAAACATGCGTGGTTCAACCGGAGCGCTTCCTTTGTGCAGAAATGCCTCGAGTTCTGGCGCCTCCTCGGCATTCTGAAGACCGGGGCCTACGACGTGGGAATCGATCTGCGCGGCGATCTCCGGAATATCCTCCTGATGTTTCTGTCCGGGGTCAAACACACGATCGGTTACGGGATCGCGGGCGGCGGATTTCTTTTGAGCGAAGAGGTTCCCTATGACGCGACTCAACATCAGGTGCAACTCAATCTGAACCTTTTAAAGTCGTTCCATGTCGCGCGGGACAACAAGCTCCTGCCATTTGAATATTCCTCCGAGAAGGCGCGGGAATTCTTGGAAAAGATCAAAATCCTGCCGTCCGCAACGCTCTTGCCGCGCGTTGTCTTTCACATGGGGTCCGGATACCCGTCCAAACGCTGGCCGTTCGAAAATTTCCGGGCGCTCATCCAACAGATCGACAGGGAAGCGCTCGCACAGATCGTGTTGGTCGGAACAGAAGCCGAGAAAGATGCCACTCCGGATCTTAAACTGAACTCGGAACGTCTTATCGATCTGCGCGGCAAAACAGCTCTGCAGGATCTCCCGGTCCTTTTTGATATATGTGATATTTTTATCGGGAGCGATTCAGGTCCGGCACATATCGCCGCGGCCCAGGGACTGGAAATCATTTTGCTTGTAAGCGGCACGAACGACATCCGCCTCTGGTATCCCTGGACCGAACGGTTGCGCCTCCTTCAGCATGAGGTCCCGTGCTCGCCTTGCGGGGTTGAGATCTGCCCGGTCGAGGGGCATCCCTGTGTGGACGAGATCACAGTCGATCAGGCTTTTGATGCGTTCCTTTCAACTCTCGGCCGCCTCCAGAAAAAATCCTAGCCATGACACGCCACCGTGTCGGTCTTGATATCAGAATGCTGCAAAATTCGGGGATAGGGACTTATCTGCGCGGGCTTCTCTCGGGCCTGAGGACGCTCGGTCTGGACAGGGATCTTGCGCTTTTTGGCCCCAAGCCAGCGGAAACTCGCCCGGGTCACATTTTCTCAGCACCCATCTATTCTATTCGTGAGCAACTTCAATATCCCGCGCTGCTCAGACAATGCCGCCTCTGGCATGCCCCGCATTACAACATTCCGCTCTGGAAAGGGAAGACGAAGCTTGTGGTCACAATCCACGATATTATCCACTGGATCTTCCGTAAGCAATTTTTGTCACCAGCCCAGATTGCCTATGCCGGTTTTATGCTCAAAAAAGCAGTCACGTCCGCCGACCAGATCATTGCGGTATCGCATCATACCCAAAAGGACTTGATTACCCATTTTCATGCGCCGGAGCAAAAGATCACCGTCATCCATGAAGGGGCCGACGAAACCTACCGGGAGATCCCGTCCGGAGAGCTCCAACCGGCGTTCGAAAAAATCCAGGCTAAATACGGAATCCCCCATGATTTTTTCCTGTATGTCGGGCTCATCAAGCCGCACAAGAACGTCCTCATGCTCGTGCGTCTTTTCCACAAGCTCAAGGAGCAGGGAAAAGTCCGCGCCTCGCTCGTCCTGATCGGCCGTAAGGACAGGACCTACCCACCCGGATATGAGGCACTGGCCGCGCTGAGTTCGACGAAGGACATCCTCTACTTGCCGGCGATCGATCCCCGGGAATTGAAGGTTTTTTATAGTCAGGCACTCGCATTGGTTCATCCTTCGCTTTACGAGGGTTTCGGTCTGACGCTTCTGGAAGCCATGTGTTCCGGAACACCGGTCCTAACCACGAATTCCTCCTCGATCCCGGAAGTGGTCGGAGACGCGGCCCTGAGAGTCGATGCCACGGACGAGATTGCGATGATGGACGCACTCATCCGTTTGGATCAAGACAGGTCACTGCGGGAGTCTCTGCGTCTCAAAGGTTTTGAACGGGTGAAGATTTTCAGCTGGAGAGAGACCGCCAGAAAAACAACGGAAGTCTACGAGAAAGCGCTCGCCGGAAAATGAAAACCGCTCTGGTCCATGACTGGCTCATTCATATGCGCGGCGGCGAAAAGGTCCTGGATGCCCTGGCCGAGCTTTACCCGGATGCCACGCTTTACACGCTTTTTTTTGACCGAAAAAAAATAAGTCCGAATCTTTCGCGACTCAAGATCAAGGCCTCGTTCCTCCAATATCTCCCGTGCGTCAAGTTCTACTACCGGTGGCTTCTGCCTATCCTGCCTTGGGCGATCCGTTCCATGAAAATCGAGGATGCGGATCTTGTGATCTCGAGTTCCCACTGCGTTGCCAAAGGCATTCGTGTTCCCGAAAATGCTTACCATGTCTGCTACTGCCATACACCGATGCGTTATCTTTGGGGGTTCCAGGACGTTTATTTCAACCGTTATTTTTCGCCGGTCCGGTTTCTCATTGATACCGTCTTCCGCTTTCTCAAAAAATGGGACCTCAAGACCAACGAGCACGTGGACCTTTTCGTCGCAAACTCCGAATACATTAAAAATCGCATCCAAACTGTCTACCAACGCGATGCCGTGGTCGTTCATCCGCCGCTTGAGACGAACTTCTTCAAGCCGCTGGGGAAAACGGAGAATTTTTTTCTTGCAGTTTCACACTTTGTTCCGTATAAAAGACTGGATCTGGTCATCGAGGCTTTCAACGGTCTCGAGCAGCAGCTTGTCGTGATCGGTTCCGGCCCCTTGATATCCCAATATCAGAAACTCCGGAAAAACGACCGGATCTCCTTTTGGGGTGGTGTCAGCGATGAGGAACTCCGCAAAGCCTACTCAGGGGCGCGAGCACTCGTCTTTCCGACAGAAGAGGATTTCGGGATCGTACCGCTCGAGGCCCAGGCCTGCGGCACGCCGGTCATCGCATTCCGGAAGGGCGGAGCACTTGAGACGGTAAAAAGCGGTGTTTTTTTTGATGAACAGACTCCGGAAGCCATTCGCGAAGCTGTGCTGCGCTTCGTGCACCAGATTTTCGATCCTAATGAAGTATCCGGAAAGGTTCAGGGATTCGGACGAAGACATTTTCTTGAAAACATGAAAAAAGTCATCAACACTCACTACACGCTGAAGGGAAGACACGTATGAGGTTCAGTCATTTTCGCCGTACGGTCGCAGCCACGGTCCTGGTCGACGCCGCCATGATCGTCCTGAGCTTCATTGTGGCCTATTATTTTAGATTCCTCGGAGGCCTGCCCACTGAGCTCGGCGTTCCGCCGCTGTCCGACTACTGGCATGCGCTCTTCGGCATCATTCCCGTCTACCTTTGGCTTTTTCGCGAGGCCGGTCTTTATCAGCCTTCGCGTCACATGCGTCGCATCGAGGAAATCTTCCTTGTGGTCAAGGTGGTGACCTACGCCATCATCCTCCTTATGGCCCTCACGTTCTTCTACCGCCAGTTTTCCTACTCACGTCTTTATCTGGTTTTTATCTGGTTCTTTTCCTGCGTTTTCATCAGTGTTGGCCGCTACATACTCATCCAGTGGGGCTACTGGCGTCGCGAGCAAAAAAAAGACATGATCGAAGTCCTCATCATCGGATTTAACCGCAATACCCGCGACCTGATCGAATGGACCAGGCACAATCCTCATTACGGACAGAGACCTCTCGGGATCCTCGCCCGGAGTGTCGAGGATATCGGCAAGCACGTTGAGGATGTCCCGATCCTGGGACTCACGGAGCATTGGGAGACTTTTATCCAAAAGCTTCAGCCTGACCAAGTGGTGCTTCTTGACGAAAGTTTTTCCCGGGAAAAAGTCACGGATCTTGTGGCAACCTGCGAGGATGCACTCATTGATTTCAAGATGGGAGCCGACATCCACGGCTTGATCGCAAGCAATGTCGGCGTGGAATATGTCAGTCATATCCCGCTTCTGGGGTTCCGTTCGCTCCCGCTCGACGACCCGTGGAACCGGTTCCTCAAACGAACCTTCGATCTCGTGGTAGCGGGCATTATGGCGCTGGCTTTTCTCCCCATCGGTTTGATCGTCGTGGTGTTGATCAGACTGGAAGGGAAGGGTCCCGTTTTTTATTTTCAGGAACGCGTGGGCCGCGACGGGAACGTTTTCCGGCTCATCAAATTTCGGACCATGAAAGTCGACGCCGAAAAAGAGACGGGGCCGGTATGGGCGAAGCCCGAGGATGATCGCCGGACGCAGATCGGGGAATTCCTCCGCCGCTGGAATCTCGATGAGTTTCCGCAGCTTCTGAACGTGCTCTCCGGAGAAATGAGCCTCGTGGGCCCCCGGCCGGAGCGCCCGCACTTTGTGGACAAATTTCGCGAGAGCGTCCCACGCTACATGGCACGCCACAAGGTGAAGTCCGGCCTCACCGGCTGGGCGCAGGTCCACGGTCTGCGGGGAGACACGTCGATCGAGGAGCGTATCAAATACGATCTCTATTACATGGAGAATTGGTCGTTACTCCTGGATGTTGAAATCCTGGTGATGACCTTGTTTGCATTCAAGAACGCTTATTAAAAACGAGATTGCCGCGGCGCCCTGCGAGGCTCCTCGCAATGACGTCATTGTGACCTCGCGCTTTCTTGCAAAAGCAAGAGCAAAGGAAGCAATCTCATCACGCAGTACTCGGGAGAATTTCATCATGGGAAAAGCTGCTCTGTCAGTTGTCGTGATTGCCAAGAACGAAGAAAAACGCCTGGCCGAATGTCTCAAGAGTGCCGAGTTTGCGGCGGAGATCGTGGTGCTGGACGACATGTCGACCGACCGCACGGTGGAGATCGCCAAACAATTCGGCGCCAAGGTCTTCCAGCGTGCGATGGACATTGAAGGACGGCACCGGAATTACGCTTACGGCCTCGCCACTCAACCGTGGGTCTTCTCACTCGATGCCGATGAACGCATCACGCCCGAGCTCGCGAAGGAACTCGCCGAGGTTGCCTCCAGGCCCAATGACCCGCACACCTGCTACTCCATGCCCGTCAAGACCTTCATCGGAACGGACTGGATCAAAGGCGGCGGTTATTATCCCGCACCCAAAACTAGGTTTTTCAAAAAAGGACAGTTCAGATACGAAGAGGCCCGCGTCCATCCCAAGATGTTCTATGAGGGCACCTGCGGTTCTTTGAAGGGCGACATTCTGCATTATTCCAGCCCGAGCTGGGAAAACTGGCTTTCAAAATTCAACCGCGAAACGGGACTTGAGGCCGAGAAGTGGGTAAAGGACGGCCGCAAGATGGGTCCGTGGCGTGTCATTCGTAAGGCCACGAGCCGTTTTCTTAAATATTATTTTCAGAAAGACGGCATTGTGAACGGATACACCGGATTCCTGATGTCCTTCTTCCACTCCGCCTATCAGATCATCGCCTTCGCAAAATACCGCGAGCTCAAACGCGCACAAAAAAACGCTTCCAAATAGGAGCAACATGAAAGTCCCGTATTTTGACCTCTCTCGATCGCATCAGAAATTCGTCCACCAGGCCCAGGAGGCTTTTGACCACATTCTGAAAAGCGGCGCCTACGTTCTCGGCCCCGCGCTTAAGGATCTCGAGGCCGAATTCGCGGCCTATATCGGAACGAAATATGCCCTCGGCGTTGGCTCCGGGACAGACGCCCTGACCTTTGCCTTGCGTGCGCTCGACATCAAAAAAGGGGACGAGGTCATCGTTCCTTCCTTCACGTTCACAGCCACCGCGCTTGCCGTTATCCATGCCGGCGCGACACCGGTCTTTGCCGATGTCGAGGAGAACACTTTTAATCTCGATCCCGGATCCGTCTCACAGGCGCTCAGCCGTAAAACCTGTGCCGTGATCCCGGTGCATCTCTTCGGTCAATGCGCCAATATGACCGCGCTCGCGGCAATCGCGAAACAAAGGAAACTGAAGATCGTCGAGGATGCGTGCCAGGCGCATGGAGCTCTTTGGAATAAGGTGATGGCCGGCGCGTTCGGGAATGCCGGATGTTTCAGTTTTTATCCGACCAAGAACCTGGGCGGCATCGGTGACGGCGGCATGGTGACCACCTCCGACGAAAATCTTCTGAAGCGTGTCATCCAATATCGCAATCTCGGGAAGGGCATTGACGATCCCTTTGTCCACGATGAAATCGGCTGGACGAGCCGCCTTGACAGCCTCCAGGCCGCGTTTCTCAGTATCAAGTTGAAATTTCTGGATGAGCTGAACCGGGAGCGCCGCGGGGTCGCCGAAATGTATCACACAAAGCTCGCGGGAACCCCGCTTGGTCTTCCGCGGGAAGTTGCCGAGGCCTATCACGTCTACCACCTTTACGTGATCCGCGTGCCGGACGGAAAAAGGAATGCGCTCAAAGAGCATCTCGCGGCCCAAGGGATCCCGACCATGATCCATTATGCGACCCCGGTCCACGCGCAGCCCATCATGAAAAGACACAAGACCCGCAGGGTAAAGCTGTCAGTCACGGAAAAGCTCCGCGAAGAAGTCCTGACCCTGCCGCTTTTCCCGGGCATGACCGAGCCGGAAGTGGACGCCGTTGCCGACGCCATTCAACGGTTCTTCGGGAAGTAATATGCAGAGACCGCTACGCAAAGTTGTTTTTATTGACCGGGATGGTGTCATCAATGTCGACCTCTGGAAATACGTGGAAACCTGGAAAGAATTCCGTTTTGAAAAAGGCGCATTGGAAGGGCTCAAGGCCTTAAGCGAAAAAGGATTCGACATTTTCATCATTTCGAACCAGGCCGGCGTGGGGGACGGGGTCTTCAGCGAAGCGGCCATGTGGCAAGTGCATGAAAAAATGGTCGCGACCATGGCCAAACGTGGAATCAAGATCCGCGGGACGCGGTACTGCACCCACGGCAAGAAGGAAAAATGCGATTGCCGCAAGCCCAAGACGCTTCTCCTTCAAAAAGCCGTCGCGAATCTCATCTTTGACAAGGAAAAGACCTATTTTGTGGGTGATAAATTAAGCGATCTTGAGGCCGGAAAAAATTTTGGCGTCCGGACGATTCTGGTACGAACCGGATACGGCCTGGAGACGGAAAAGAAACTGACGAAAAGGCTTCAGCCCGACCATATCGTTAACGATCTCAGGGACGCAGTTCCGATCATTTTAAAAGCATGAAAATCGATGTCATTTACGCCACGGCCGGGGAGGGGCATCGCAAGATCGCGATGGCGGTCCAGGACGGCCTCGCGCGCCTCGGCCCGAGCGACCTTCAAGTTCGTTCGCTTAACTGCCTTGATTACACCGACACCGCTTTTCAAAAAACCTACGCTCCTTTTTACTATTGGGCCGTCAGACACGCTCCGGGCCTTTGGGGATGGTTTTATGAAGCGTTGGATCACGCATGGATCTATCGACTCATTCGGCCGCTGCGTTCGCTTACGAACACCCTCCATGCAAAGCGTTTGCTGGAGGATATCATCAGGAACCAGCCCGATGTTATCGTCTCAACTCATTTTCTCCCGCCCGAGATCCTGGGCCGCGCCAAGCAAACGGGACTGATCCGGTCGAAAATAATCACCGTCGTCACAGATTTTTATCCCCACACGTTCTGGGTAAATCCCGGAACCGACCACTACTGGGTCATGGCCGATGAGACCAAGCAGGACCTGATCCGTCGCAGCGTTCCGGACGGGATCATCACCGCCGGCGGCATTCCCATCCTTCCAACCTTCCAGCCCACGGGAAGAAAATTCGAGATCCTGAAAAAGCACGGTTTCGACGAGAACCGCTTCACCCTTTTTCTCACAAGCGGAAGTTTTGGCCTCGGGCCGCAGGAGGCGATCCTGGAAGAACTCAAGGCATTCAAGGACAGGGTCCAGTGTTTTGTGGTCTGCGCCAACAACAAAGAACTCAAAGCGATCCTGGAGAGCAAAACCTATCCTTATCCCGTAAAGATCTTCGGATTTGTCGACTTTATGCCCGATCTCATGGAGGCAAGCGATCTCATGGTCGCGAAATCCGGAGGCTCCACGACCTCCGAAGCCTTGACCAAGGGCGTGGTCATGGTCGTCACGGCGCCGATCCCCGGACAGGAGACCCGGAATGTAAAGCTCCTGAAAATACGCGACGCTGCGTATTTCCTGAACGACCCGCACGAGATTCACAGTATCGTCAAAGGCATCCTGGACGATCCGTCGACTTTGCAGAAAAAACGTGCTGCCCTGAGGCACCTGGCAAAACCCGATGCTTCTGATGATCTCGCCAAAATGATCCTCGGCCGTTCTTTTCACATGCCCGGAACATAAAAAATGACTGATCCTGTGTCGCAAACCGACCCGCTTCTATACTTGAGGACCCTGAAAGAAGACGGCATCGAGTATGTGTACGTTGAGAAGAGAAACGGCAAAGAGCGTCATTGCGAGGAGCCTCTTGGGGGCGACGTGGCAATCCCTTCTAAAAAAAACAAGATTGCTTCGCCCCAGTTCTTGCTTTCGCAAGAAAGCACAGGGGCTCGCAATGACATTACCGAAATCTCTGCCTTGCGCGACGAGGTCCTGAAATGCGAACTTTGCTCTGAGCTTGCGAGGACCCGTCATAAAGTCGTTTTTGGCGCCGGTAACATTCGGGCCAAGCTTGTTTTTGTGGGCGAGGCCCCGGGCGCCGATGAAGACCAGCAGGGGCTTCCTTTCGTCGGACGCGCCGGCCAGCTGCTCACAAAGATCATCGAAGCCATGGGGATGACCCGTGACCAGGTCTTCATTTGCAACGTCCTCAAATGCCGGCCTCCGCACAACCGTCCGCCGGCACCCGGAGAAGTCGTTCATTGCCGTCCTTATCTCAAACGCCAGCTCGAGATCATTAAACCCCGGGTAATCGTCGCACTCGGGAACCACGCAGTCAAAGCGCTTCTGCAAACCGACCGGGGGATCTCACAGTTACGCGGCTCGTTCCAGAAATATGAGGGTATCCCGGTCATGTGCACCTATCACCCGGCGTACCTTCTGCGAAGCCCGGGCGAAAAACGCAAGGTCTGGGAAGATATGAAGAAGGTCATGCAGTTTCTTGCGAGGCCCCAGGAGTGAGATCGTTCGAAGGGGGACAATCCACTTCCTCATCCATGTCATCCCCGAATGTCTCTATCGGGGATCCAGGTTCTGGATTCCCGCTTAAGACATGCGGGAATGACAAATTAGCCAAGAAGGAAAAAACTGCCTCCTTAATCGCCCAAGTCGCAGTTCCACTTCCGATTCCCAATGTCTTCAGTTATTGGGTCCCGGAATCTCTTCTCACCAAAGCTATCCCGGGCGTTCGCGTGACTGTTCCATTCCGCAACACTGAGATCACCGGATACATCGTAGCTGTTGAAAACTCAGCTCCCACAAAAAAGCTTAAGGCTATTCTCATGATCCTCGACGACCAGCCCGTCCTCTCGCCCGCTATGCTTCAACTCACAAAATGGGTGGGTGAATATTATGGCTCCAGTTGGGGGGAAGCGATCGAGAACGCGCTCCCGCGTTGGGTGAAATACGGAAAAAAGACCGAAAAGTATATCGCGAAGGCAAAACAGAAAAACCCGGCACCGGTCAAACCGCCGCCGGAGTACACACTTTCCGACGGGCAGGAAAAAGCGTTCCGGGTCATTGACAAGGCGTTGACTGCAAAACATTCCAAACCTATGCTGATCTATGGGGTCACCGGAAGCGGCAAAAGCGAACTTTATATCCGGGCAATCCGCCAAACCCTGAAACAAAACCGCACGGCAATTTGTCTCGTGCCTGAAATTGCGCTCACCGAACAGCTCGAGCGCTTCTTTGCCGGGCATTTCGGGAATAACCTCGAAATCCTGCACAGTAAAATGACCGACGGTGAACGTTTTCTCACCTGGAAACGGATCGAGATGGGAACCTGCAATGTCGTGCTCGGACCGCGATCCGCAGTGTTCGCACCTGTCCCGAACCTCGGTCTCATCATCATGGACGAGGAACATGAGGGCTCGTACAAACAGGAGACCACACCCCGCTACCATGCCCGCGAAGTCGCCGCCTGGCGCGCGCAACACGAGAACGCTCTTTTTCTAATGGGCACCGCCACGCCGTCCCTGGAAAGCATGGCGCTCGCAGAGCAGGGAAAAATCGACCGCGTCGATCTTAGGGAAAGGATCGATCAAAAGGCCATGCCCAAAGTCGAGGTGATCGACCTCAAGCGCTACGAAGGAGACAAACGCCCGAGCCTGCTTTTCTCGCCACCCCTTATGCGTGAGATCGAAATCAATCTTAAAAACCGTGAAGGTACCATGCTCCTTCTCAATCGCCGTGGGTTTTCTACTTCGATCCGCTGCCCCAAATGCGGCAAGGTTGAAGAGTGCAAGCTCTGCCAAGTCTCGCTCACGTTCCATCAGGAAAAGAACCTTCTGCTTTGTCATTATTGCAATTATCAGAAAAAAGTCCCGGACGTTTGCGGCGAATGCAAGGCCCCCATGCTCCGTTTCATGGGATTTGGCACGGAGAAGGTCGAAAGTGAGATCGCCCGCTTTTTTCCAAGCGCCCGCATCGCAAGGATGGATGCAGACACCACCCGGAAAAAGGATTCCCACGAGAAAATTCTGGAAAGATTCCGGGAACAAAAGATCGACATCCTGATCGGAACGCAGATGATCGCCAAGGGGTTCGATTTCCCGCACGTGACCCTGGTAGGTGTGGTGCTCGCGGATGTGGGACTCCGGCTTCCGGATTTCCGTTCAGGCGAACGGACGTTCCAGCTTCTTACGCAATTCGCAGGTCGCGCGGGCCGAGGCATAAAACCCGGCCGTGTCATTATCCAGACCTGGATGCCGGAACACTCAAGCATCCGGTTCGCCAAAGAACATGATTTTCTGAACTTCTACGCACATGAAAAACAGTGCCGCGAAGAATTCCATTATCCGCCGTACCGCTCGCTCGTGAACATCATCATCCGCTCCCACGATGAGAAGAAAGCCTATCTCTTCGCCCGTGAGATCCGGGATGCGCTAAGGAACTCACTCCTCGGGACTCGGGACTCGCCAAATCCCGACGTGCGAGAGACGAGTCCCGGATCTCAACGCGAAAGCGTTGAGATCATAGGCCCTGCACCGCTTCCGTTCTACAAATTGCGCGGCCATTTCCGCTGGCACGTCATGCTGAAGCTTCCCAAAGGGGAAGTTCTGACTCCTCGGATCCACCAAACCTTGCTGAGCCTTAAAAAACCGTCCGCCGTCGCTTTTGCCATAGACGTTGATCCTCTTAATATTCTTTGAGACTGAAAATTTGATGACCTCTGAATTGTCGCGCTTGCGCGACAATCGTTCGGCGGGCCGAATAATTGTGCAAACAAGCCTGACCAGTTCAACGCCAGGCTTTTGGCAGCTTTAATTTCCAAGCGGGTTGGAAAATCCAGACCTTTCCGATTTTTTGATTCGCCAAAAATCCAAAAGTGGGGGATAATGACCTCCGTTACGGACTGTTTTTTGAATACACCCGAACGCAAGAGGAGAACGATCATGAACCTGAAAAAAGTCGGTTACCTTCCATGTTTTATCCTGGTGTTACTCGCACTGTCATTTTCGGGGTGCTCGACGGCAAGTGTGGGAACTCCATCCGGATTTTTGAAGAGTTATTCAAATCTTGAGGAGGGAACCTACTTCAAGCAAGAACACGTTGCAAAGGATGCTAACTTTGCAGGCTATAAAACGGTCAAGGTTGCGCCTGTCAGCCTGAGTTACCTCGACAATCAGAGTTCTTGCGATACCGGAGAGCTGGAAAACCTTGCCCGGGAGTTCCGCGAAGATGTCGAGGCCCAACTGAAAAAAAGCGGCTTTACAATCACCTCTAATCCCCATGATAAAACTCTTGTGATCAGTCTGGCGCTCACGAACGTGGAGACCCCTAACAGGCTGCTCAATGTCGGACTTACCGCGGCAAGTGTTGTAGCACCCGTTCCGCTCCCATTTGACCAGGACGGCAAGACAGCGTTTGAGGGGAGGATCACGGACGGCGTCACCGAGCAACCGCTCGTCGAGTTCGCGGAAGTGAGATCCGGCTCAGGCGACGAGTTGAGTCTGAAAGCCATGACGGTCGGCAAGTACCAAAAATTTACGAACACCCAGGCTGTTTTTGCCGGGTGGGCGCAAACCATCGCCAAAATGCTCCAAAACCTGACGGCGGGAACAACACCCGGCGGAAGCGAGCAAAGCGCTAAACAAGGCAAATCTCTTACCAAACAAGCGGTGGGGCTTGTCCTTTGATGGAATCCACGTAAAGGAGTACGACATAACGTGTAAGTCTCCGTACGCCGTACACCGTACGCGGTACTCATGATACAATCCCACAATGGCCAGACTTAAGATTCGCACTTATCCCGATCCTGTTCTCAAGAAAAAAGCGGCACCCGTGACCGATTTTGGTCCTGCCATGCAGAAGCTTTTTGACGACATGATCGCAACCATGCATGCCTCCGCCGGCGTAGGCCTCGCCGCACCCCAGATCGGGATCTCCCAGCAAATATTCATTGCATGCCCGACCTTTCGCCGCGGTGAGGAGTACGTTATGACGAACGCCGTGATCGAAAAAAAGTCGGGGCTGGCAGTCGCGGCCGAAGGATGTTTAAGCCTGCCCGGGATTGCCGGAGAGATCGTACGCGCCACCAAGCTCCAGCTGACCTTTCAAGATCACCTCGGGAAAAAACATACGATTGAAGTTGAAAATTTTTTCGCCCGTGTCATTCAGCACGAAATGGACCATCTAAACGGTATCCTTCTGATCGATCACTTTTCCGGAAAAAAACGCGAGGAGCTTTTGGCGCAATACGAAAAAACAAAGGATTCTCCCGCCAGCCGGGAGGAAATTCTCAGGCAATACAAAAAAACAAGAGACTCCTCCACACAATGAAGATCGTCTTCTTCGGATCTGATGCCTTCTCCATCAAAGCCCTCGAAGCCTGCCTGCATTCCGGCATGGAACTCTCACGGGTCGTGACCACGACCCCCCAAAAAAAAGGACGCGGTCTCAAACTCGAACCGAGCGAGATCTCTGATTATTGCAAGACAAAAAAACTTCCGGTTGCCGAATATTCGACATTGCGCGATGCCAGGGTCGTCCAAGAGCTGGTCGCTCTGCGCCCGGACATTTTCGTCGTGGCCTCGTACGGAAAGCTCATTCCGGGCAGCTTGCTCGAGATCCCGAAATACCGCCTCAATGTCCACCCGTCGCTTTTGCCGAAATACCGCGGCGCCGCACCGATTCACTGGCCTATCCTGAACGGGGACACAGAGACCGGCGTGAGCATTATTGATATCGCAGAAAAACTCGACGCCGGTTGCATCTATTGTCAGGAGAAGATCACGATCGGTCCACGGACCGACGCCGCGCAGCTCGCCTCGGAGTTGGCTCGTTTTTCTTACGGGATTCTCAAAAAAGTTCTCCTCCAAGTTGAGGCGGGAAAGCTCCGGGGTGTCCCGCAAAATGAAGCCGAAGCCACGCTCGCGCCCCAGCTTTCCAAACAGGACGGGGAAATATCGCTCTCAACTATGACCGCTGAAGCCATCGACCGCAAGGTCCGTGGGCTCCAGCCCTGGCCGGGTGTTCATTGTTTCATAAAAAGTGAACGTATCGCCCTTCTTGAGACCGATCTTCCCGGCGTAACAACCGCGGAAAAGCCGGGGACACTTCTTGCGATCGAAAAAGAAGGCGGCATTCAAATTGCAACCCAAAGCGGAATCCTCAAGATCCTCAAAGTCAAGCCTCAAGGGAAAAAATCTATGACGGCCGCCGACTTTGTCCGCGGAAGGCACTTCGTTATGGGCGTGACGCTTTGATCTAACCTCCGGCGTGTTTTTTCCGGTGGAATTCCTTGACACTCGACGGCGCGCGCTTATAATTAACGGGAATTTGGAATGTTTCCCCCCGTAATTTTCAATACTCACAGTGGATTTACATCCCAGGAGGCAGCAACATGGCGTTAAAAGTCGGCATTAATGGTTTTGGACGTATCGGACGTTTGGTGTTTCAGGCAATCTGTGATCAGGGATTGCTCGGTAAGGAGATTGACGTTGTCGCGGTGGTTGATATTTCAACTGACGCAGACTATTTTGCTTATCAGCTCAAGTATGATTCCATCCACGGCCGTTTCAAGCACACGGTCACGACAGAAAAAAGCTCGCCGACGCTCGAGGCGTCGGACACGCTCGTCGTCAACGGCCACAAGACAAAATGTGTCATGGCCACCAAAACCCCGGACCAGCTCCCATGGAAACAACTGGGCGTGGATTATGTCATCGAATCCACCGGACTTTTCACGGACTCCGAAAAGGCGAAGCTTCACCTTGCGGCCGGCGCCAAGAAAGTCATCATCAGCGCTCCCGGAAAAGGGGAAGTCAAGACGCTCGTCATCGGCGTCAACGAACAGGAATATGACAGCACCAAGCACAATATCGTCTCCAACGCCTCCTGCACCACGAACTGCCTCGCGCCGCTCGTGCACGTGCTCCTGAAAGAAGGCATCGGGATCGAGACCGGTCTTATGACCACAATCCATTCCTACACCGCGACACAAAAGACCGTGGACGGTCCGTCAAAAAAAGATTGGCGCGGCGGACGCGCAGCGGCCATCAACATCATTCCGTCCTCAACGGGTGCCGCGAGGGCTGTCGGCGAAGTGTTGCCGGCCACCAAGGGGAAGCTCACCGGTATGGCGTTTCGTGTTTCGACGCCGGACGTCTCCGTGGTCGATCTCACGTTCCGTTCCTTAAAAGACACCTCGATCGAGGAAATCGATTCACTTCTCAAGAAAGCCTCCCAGTCCTATCTGAAGGGCATTCTCGGCGTCACGAGCGAAGAAGTCGTTTCAACGGACTTCATCCACGACGAGCGTTCTTCAATCTACGATTCGCTGGCGACGCTTCAGAACAACCTGAAGGGTGAAAAACGCTTTTTCAAGCTCGTCTCCTGGTATGACAACGAATGGGGTTACTCGAACCGCGTGGTAGATCTCGTTCGTTTTATGGCCAAAAAAGACGGCGCCAAGTAACATATTTTCTATGTCATCCCCGTCCGCCACAAGACGTAGGACGGATCCGCCGACGCTGTCTGGAAACTGGATTCCCGCTAAAAACATGCGGGAATGACAAATTTAAAGGGTAACGGCATGAAAAAGAAAACGGTCAAAGACATCGATGTTCGCGGGAAGCGCATTCTCATGCGCGTGGATTTCAATGTGCCCATGAAAGACGGCGTGGTGCAGGATGACACCCGCATCAAGGCCGCATTACCCACGATCAAGTACGTGCTTGAGCAAGGTGCCAAAAGCCTGGTACTCATGTCCCATCTCGGGGATCCCAAGAAGGACATGCAAAAAGCCAAGGAAAAAGCGGAAAAGGATGGAAAACCGTTCGATGAGAAAAAATACATCGAAGGCAAGCATAAGATGGCGCCGGTGGCTGCGCAACTCGCCAAGCTGCTCGGAAAAGAAGTAAAACTCGCTCCCGCCTGCATGGGACCTGAAACCGAAGCCATGGTCAAGGCGATCCCGCAGGGCGGCATTCTAATGCTTGAAAACACCCGCTTCCACAAGGAAGAGACGTCGAAAGACCCGGCCGAACGTGAAAAGATGGCTAAGGCCCTCGCCCAGTACGGCGATATTTTCGTCAATGATGCGTTTGGCTCCGCGCATCGCGCTCACGCTTCAACCGAAACCGTCGCGAAATATCTCCCGGCTGTAGCGGGGTTCCTGATGGAAAAGGAACTGGATTATCTTCACGACAAGGTTGTGGATAATCCCGCGCGTCCTTTTGTGGCGATCATCGGTGGCGCCAAAGTGTCGTCCAAGATCGCGGTCCTGGAAAGCCTGCTCACGAAAGTAGACCGTTTGATCGTCGGGGGTGGCATGGCTTACACATTCCTCAAAGCCAAAGGTCTTTCGGTCGGCAACTCGCTTGTGGAAGAGGATATGATCGACACCGCGCGTCAGATCCTCCAGAAAGCCTACGAATCGCACATCTATCTTTATCTGCCGATCGATCATATTGTCACCACGGAATTTTCTCCGGATGCCGAAGCGAAACACGTGGCACGCGGAAACATCGAAGCAAACGAAATGGGGATGGACATCGGACCGCTTACGATCGAAAAGTTCAAGGGTGCGCTCAAGGGCGCCAAGACCGTTTTTTGGAACGGCCCGGTCGGCGTGTTCGAATTTCCGAAGTTTGCCAACGGCACCATGGCAATCGCAAAGGCGATATCGGAACTTCCGGATTGCGTGACCGTGATCGGAGGCGGAGACTCGGTTTCCGCGGTGAATAAATCCGGGGTGGCAGCGAAAATCTCTCATATTTCCACGGGCGGCGGCGCATCGCTCGAGCTTGTAGAAGGCAAAGTGCTGCCCGGTGTGGCGGCGCTTCTCGACAAGCACTGTTCATGATTCAATTTTACGGTTAACAGTGCTTGTACTGCTAACCCATAGACTTGATCTTTAAGCAGTACAAGTAACCCAAGAAAGAAAAGAGCGAATCTCATGAAAAAAAGACCCCTGATCGCCGGAAACTGGAAGATGTACAAGACGACCTCCGAAGCCGTCACGCTCGTTCAGACGCTCAAGGCGGCGGCTCACACGGTCTCAAACGTCACGATCGTGATTTGTCCGCCCTTCACGGCCCTGAGCGAAGTCTCCAAGGTACTGAAGGACACTTCGATCGATCTTGGTGCTCAGAATATGTATTGTGCTCCGGAGGGTGCGTTTACAGGCGAGATTTCACCGACCATGCTCAAAGACTCCGGTTGCCGTTATGTGATCCTCGGACATTCCGAGCGCCGTCAATACTTCAAAGAGGACGACATCCTGATCCATGAAAAAGTGAAGACGGCTCTCAAATACAGCATCATTCCGATCGTATGCGTCGGCGAAACACTTGCGGAGCGGGAGGCGAAGAAGCATTTTGACGTGGTCAAAACACAATTCGATGAATCGATCGGACGCCTCGAGAAAGAGGATATTGCCAAAGTCGTCATTGCATACGAACCGGTGTGGGCCATCGGCACGGGGAAAACCGCGACGCCGGACCAGGCTGAGCAGATGCACTCTTATATCCGCCGGCTCCTCAATGAGCGTTACAGCCAGGAGATCGGTAACCGCATTCCCATTCTTTACGGAGGAAGCGTCAAACCGGACAATACGAAATCCCTAATGGAAAAACCCAATATCGACGGCGCTCTGGTCGGCGGCGCATCCCTCAAGGCGGAATCGTTCGCCCAGATCATCCAGGAAGCCCAGCGAACTTACGAATCGGGGAACCACTCATGAACATTCTCGTTGTCTGCATTCACATTATTGTCTGTCTCGTTCTCATCATCGTCATTCTGCTCCAGGCCGGACGGGGACAGGGACTCACCGGCTCGAGCTTCGGCGGTAACGTCCAGTCGCTTTTCGGGACCAAGGCCTCGTCTTTCCTGACCAAGGCCACGAGCGTTTGCGCAGTCCTGTTCCTTTTCACCTGCATCGGCTTGAACGTCCTCGAGATCCAAAAAAGCCGGTCGCTTTTCAAGTCTCCGGGCTCTCAAGTACCGCTCGATGTCGAACAAATCAAGAAAGCGCTTGAGAAGATCAAAAAAACCGAAAAAGCCGGAACTACCACGGCAACCAAGACCGTTACGGTTCCGCAAACCGCTGCCGAAAAAACCGCAGAAGCCGCGAAAGTCGAAACCACGAAGCTTGCGGAAGCTTTAAAAAAAGAAGTCGCTGCCACCGCGACGCCAACGGCTAAGAAACAATAATAGCCGGACTTCCGGTCCTTCCGCCCAATGCGGACCTTATGAAAGCCTCCGGGTCAGAAATCGGAGAGTTGCGTTACATCAAGGGCGTCGGTCCCAAGCGCTCCCTCATTTTCCAGAAAATCGGCATTCATTCGGTCCGTGACCTGCTCTATCTTTTTCCGCGCCGTTACGAGGACCGCTCCCATTTCGCACCTCTCAATAACTTGCCCATAAATGAGCCCATTACATGCCGCGGCGAAATCATGGATGTGAAATTCAAACCCATTCGTGGCATGCCTCTCGTCGAAGTCCTGATCGGTGACGATACGGGGACTTTGCACGCCGTCTGGTTCAATCAACCCTACTTAAAAAAACTCTTCCTTTGCGGCCAGCAGGCTATTCTGTACGGTAAAGTCGAGCTCTACCAAAAACACGTCCAGATGTCGAACCCGGAATTCGAGATCGTGGAGAGTCCCGAGGCCGAATCTATCCATACCGGACGCATCACGCCGATCTACCCACTGACCGAAGGACTTTTCCAGCGGTCCCTCCGGACCACTCTTAAAGAAGCTGTCGAACGGCATCTGGACGACGTTGTCACCGACATTTTGCCGCCGGAACTGCGAAGCGAACTGGACCTCATGCCGCTCGACCGGGCCCTTCGGGAAATGCACCTCCCAAGCTCTTTCGAGGAACTCGAAAAGGCACGGCGTCGCATCATTTTCGATGAATTTTTTTCATTCGAGCTTCAACTTTTCCTGAAGGTCAAGGCAATCCGAACACAGTATCAAGCCCCTGCATTCAAAATAAGCCCGGACCTGATAACTGAGTTCAAACGTTCGCTGCCGTTCGAACTTACACAAAGTCAGGAAAAAGCGATCCTGGATCTCGTGAAAGACCTGGACCAGACGGTACCGATGAACCGCCTTCTGCAAGGGGAGGTAGGGTCCGGCAAGACGGTGGTCGCAGCATTCGCATTCCTTGCGGCACATCGCTCGGGGCTCCAATCCGCGTTCCTCATTCCGACCGAGATCCTTGCAGAACAACATTGCCGGACACTTCTGAAATTCCTGGAACCCGTAGGGATCCGCCCCGAACTTCTGACCAAAAGCACCGAAACAGACAAGCGCGCGCGACTCATCGCGGAGCTCAAAGAGGGGAAAGTTTCCGTCGTGGTCGGCACGCACGCGCTTTTACAGGATGATGTCCGGTTCAGGGGTCTGGGCCTTCTCGTGATCGATGAGCAGCATAAATTCGGGGTGCATCAACGCAATCAGCTTTTACAAAAAACACCGCGACCGCATCAGCTTGTGATGACCGCCACGCCGATTCCGCGGACCCTGGCACTCACCGTCTACGCGGACCTGGATATTTCGGTTATGAAGGAACTGCCCAAAGGCCGCCAGCCGATCAGGACTTACTGGATCACACGGAGGAAACAGCCCGAGATCTTCGAGCACATGGCCGCGCGGATCCAAAGGGGCGAACAGGCTTACATTGTATTTCCGCTGATTGAGGAAACCGAGAAAAAGGACTTGCTGGCCGCAAAAAAAGAGTTCGAGAGACTCAGGAAGACCGTATTCAAGAAATTCCGGATGGGACTGGTCCATGGCAAACTGGACCGCTCGGAACGGGAAGCAATTATGCGCAGCTTTTCCAGAAATGAGATCGATATCCTCGTCGCGACTTTGGTGATCGAGGTCGGCGTGGACCAGCCGAATGCCACGATGATGATCATCGAAAATGCCGAACGGTTTGGGCTTGCGCAACTCCACCAATTGCGCGGACGCATCGGCCGCGGCAGGCTCGAATCCGATTGTTTCCTCTTCGGTGAACCCGCGACCGACGAGGGAAAGATGCGCCTAAGACTCCTCACCAAACTCTCTGACGGATTTCTTATCGCAGACGAAGACCTGAAGCTTCGCGGCCAGGGGGACCTTTGGGGTACCCGTCAATCGGGCGAGCCTCTTTTTCGCGTCGCGCATCCGGTCACCGACGAGGCCCTCCTGCTTCTAGCAAGGCGGGAAGCCCAAAAATTAATCGCCGGAATTCCCGGAGGCTCACCTCAAAAAACTCCCGCGTGGATCCAAAAATATCTCGAACAAATGCCCAAAACCGATTAGACTACACGCCCATGCGCATCATTAGCGGAAAGTTCAAATCCCGGAAGATCGATTTTCCAAAGAACAGGTTGACCCGTCCCATGACGGACCGGACCAAAGAAACCCTTTTCAACATCGTGGGTTCATTTGTCTTCGGAAAGCACGTTTTGGACCTTTATGCCGGATCGGGGAGCCTTGGTTTGGAATCTTTGAGCCGTGGTGCAATCAGCGCAACCTTTGTCGATCAAGCGCCGTGGGCCAAAAAGGTTATCGAAAAGAACATGGCGAGTCTCGGGATAAACAGCCAGGGCACGATTCTTATGATGGACATGCTTCCGGCCATCAGAAAACTCGAGAGAAGCGGACAGGGATTTTCCCTGATCTTTGTGGACCCGCCCTTCATGAAAGGCTTGGTCAAAAAGACGTTGATGAGATTAGATGCATCTGATATAGTCCAGCCTTTCGCGCAAGTAGTGGTGGGGCATATGTGGCGGGAAGAGCTGCCGAATGCCGAGCTTAAAAACCTCAAATGGGTCCGTACAAAACGGATCGGACAAGCCTGCCTTTCATTCTTTTTCCGATTGGAATCAACTGATGAAAAAACGAAAAGCTATATATCCGGGGAGCTTTGATCCCGTCACGTTCGGTCATCTGGACCTGATCGAGCGGGCTCTCAATCTTTTTGACGAACTGATCGTGGCCGTGGCCTCGAACCCTTCGAAAAAGACCCTTTTTACGGCGGAGGAACGGGTGAGTTTCTTGAAGGCGGCCCTTAAACACCAGCCCCGGGTTAAGGTGGAAAGCTGGGAGGGCCTGACAGTCCATCTCGCCGTAAAGGAAAAAGCGTTCACACTCATCCGGGGCATTCGGGCAACCTCGGATTTCGATTACGAGTTTCAAATGGCTCTTACAAACCGCAAGCTCGCCTCCAAGATCGATACGATGTTCCTGATGCCGTCCGAATCGCATTTCTATCTTTCCTCGCGCCTCATCAAGGAGATTTCACAGTTAGGCGGCGATGTGACACGTTATGTTCCGGCGCCGGTCGCAGCCCGGATCAAAAAAAAGTTCTCGGACGTCGGCGCACGCTGATATGAAACTCGTTCTTTCGGAACTCCAGGAGGGTGTCCCGATCCCCGTCGAGGGATCCTATGACGCGAAGACGATCGAGGTTGAGTTCCCGGATATGCTTTATACGGAACCCATTCTTCTTGCCGGAGAAGCTGAAAAAAGCGGCGGGATGCTTCGTTTGCAAGGGGTTCTTACGACCGCGGTCAGGCGAATCTGCGGAAAATGCCTGAAGGAGAAAAACGAGAGGTTATCCTTCGAGATCGATTGGATCTTCGACCTTTTGGGTAAGGATACGATCGAACCGCTTGAGAATGTGCGCGAGCTTCTGATTGTCGAACATCCGCTGGTGCATCTGTGCAAAGCAAACTGCCGGGGACTTTGCCCTAGTTGCGGTATTGATCTCAATGAAGGCACTTGCAATTGTAAAAAAAATGGCTATCATGCTTCCCCGGTCATCATAAAAAAAGAGAAATCCAAGAAGGAGCAACGGCATGGCACATCCTAAGAGAAAACACTCGAACACACGCTCGCGCTTGCGCAGGGCCAACGACCATTTGGACTTAAAGTCCCGCTCTCAATGCACGCAATGCGGCGCGTTCGTCTTGCCCCACCGTGTCTGCACTTCCTGCGGCTTCTATAGGGGAAAGCTGGTTAAGTCGATCAAGGTCAAGACCCGGAAGAAGGAATAAACCGCATGATTCGAATCGCCCTGGACGGAATGGGAGGGGATTACGCCCCGCAAGTCGTGGTCGAAGGAGCTGTCATGGCCGCCAACGACTTCGAACATCTGGAAATCGTTCTTGTCGGCCAGACCGCCGCCCTTAAGCGGGAACTGAACAAGCACAAGGTTCTTGGCGGCAAGATCGTCCTCCTTGAAGCAAGTGAGGTCATCGGCATGGGAGAATCGCCGGTCGCCGCACTTCGTAAGAAAAAAGATTCCTCGATCGGCGTCTGCATCAACCTTTTGAAGAAAAAAGATTGTTCTGCGGCCGTTTCCGCGGGAAACACGGGCGCTATGGTTGCTGCCTCCACACTCCACCTCGGCATGCTGCCCGGAATCAAGCGTCCCGGAATCGCCATTGCGACTCCGACACTCCACGGCATGTCCGTCACTACGGATGTGGGTGCGAATCTCAATCCATCGGCCTATGAACTTTTTCAGTACGCAATCATGGCAGACGTTTTTGCCAAGAGCATTCTCAAGAAAAAACGCCCTTCAATCGGACTTCTCAATATCGGAGAAGAAGAATCCAAAGGCACCGAAGTCATCAAGGAAACTTACAAACTTCTTCGGGAATCCACGCTGAACTTCATCGGAAACATCGAGGGGCGCGATTTTTTCTCCGGCAAAGCCGATTGCATCATCTGCGACGGCTTCGTCGGCAATGTCGTGCTCAAGATGATCGAAAGCGTTCTGGAGACCTCGGTCGCACTCATCGGCCGCGAACTTCGCAAAAATCCGATCACTTCGATTGCTGCATGGCTCTTGAAACCCGCTCTTTCCTCCATCCGCAAAGAGACGGACTACGAAGAAGCCGGCGGCGCGCCGCTTCTCGGCGTGGACGGAAACGTCATCATCAGTCACGGTATCTCCTCCGCTCTTGCCATCCGCAATGCAATTCGCGTTGCGGGAGAGCTCGTCACCACGCGCGTCAACGCGCAGATCGTGGAAGCCATCACCCCATACCTAAATCATGCCGTTCCGCCAGTTCCTCCGGTTGAACGTAAACCCAGCAATACATGATTATATCCGCAAGGATAAAAAGGAATCAATGACTGCACCTTATCGTGCTGCTATTACAGGGCTCGGAGCATATTTGCCTGAAAAAGTTTTAACGAACGCGGACATCGAAAAAATCGTCGATACTTCGGACGAGTGGATTCGAACGCGTACCGGTATCCGCGAGCGTCGGATCGCTGCCGAAAGCCAGGCTACGAGTGATCTCGCACTACCGGCGGCACGGGAAGCTTTAAAAAATGCCGGGATCACCCCGCAAGATCTCGATCTTATTATTGTTGCGACTACGTCGCCTGACATGATTTTTCCTTCAGCCTCTTGTTACCTTCAGGCGAAACTCGGCGCTTCCTGCGGGGCTTTTGACCTTGCGGCCGCCTGTTCCGGCTTTGCCTATGCCCTTTCCGTTGCTGAAGGATTTGTAAAGTCCGGCATTTACAAGCATGTGCTGGTCGTCGGAGCTGAAACAATCTCGAGATTCATTAACTGGAAAGACCGCGGCACATGCGTTCTCTTTGGGGATGGTGCCGGAGCGGCCGTTGTTTCCAAATCCAAGGACGGTCACGGCATTCTCGCATCGTATCTTGGCGCAGACGGCAACCAAAGCGAGATCCTCCAGATTCCCGCAGGCGGTTCCAGAATCCCGCCAAGCGCCGAAAGCGTTGCAAACAATCAGCATTATATCCGTATGGATGGTCCGGCACTTTTCAAGATCGCGGTCAAAACCATGGAGCAAGCCGTCCTCAAGGTACTGGAGCACGAGAAACTTCAGGTAAAAGATATCCATTGCCTGATTCCGCATCAGGCAAATGACCGCATCCTCCGTGCCGTTGCAGATCGTCTTGGAATTCCCCATGAAAAAGTTTTTATTAACGTCGACCGTTACGGCAACATGTCAAGCGCTTCCACGGTCGTCGGTCTTTATGAAGCCGTCAAGAGCGGGGCGGTCAAGAAAGGGGACTATGTGGTCCTCGTCGCTTTCGGCGGCGGTCTCACTTGGGGTGCAAGTCTCATCAAGTGGTGATGTCCCTATGACCAAGCCAATAGGTTTCCTGTTTCCGGGGCAGGGTGCTCAATTTGTGGGCATGGGAAAGGATCTTTATGAGCAAAGCCCGGCCGCTTGCGCGCTTTATAAAAAAGCCGACGAGATTCTAGGCTACTCCATCAGCCAGATCTGTTTTATCGGACCTGAAACCGAATTGACCCGTACCCTTTATGCTCAAACCGGCATCATGGTCACAAGTCTCGCAGCACTCGCAGCACTCCGTGAAAAGAATCCCGATCTCACACCCTCGATCGTCGCAGGCTTGAGCCTTGGTGAGTTCACCGCCTTGACTGTCGCGGGAGCCATCTCCTTTGAAGATGCGTTGAAACTTGTGCAAGTCCGTGCCGAAGCGATGGAAGCTGCGGCCAAGAACAATCCGGGAACCATGGCTTTCGTCATGGGCCTCACGATTGAGCAATGCGTTGCAGTAGCCCAAGAAGCGGGTTGCGAGGTCGCAAATCTCAATGCTCCCGATCAGACAGTTCTTTCCGGGACATTAGCGGCCATTGAAAAAGCCTGCAAGCTCGCGGAAGCCAAAGGCGCCAAGCGCGCGATGTCGCTTAAAGTCGGCGGGGCTTTTCATTCATCGCTCATGAGCGAGGCCAAAGCCCGACTTGAGGCCGCACTCGCCAATACTCCGATCCATGAACCTGCGTGCGCTTTTATTCCCAATGTCACGGCACAAAAAGTTTCCAAACCTGAAGAAATCCGATTGCTGCTTGCAAAACAACTTACAAATTCAGTCCAGTGGGTCCAAACGATGGCGACTGCCAAGGAATCCGGGATCACCACTTATCTGGAAATCGGCCCCGGTAAAATTCTTAAAGGACTGGCGCGCAAGTGTCAGCCTGGACTCGAAGTTTTTTCATTTGGCTCCGTGGCTGATTTCAAAAACCTCGAAACGCTCACGGTGTTGGCAAAATCATAACGATAAGGAGAATGGACCATGATGCTGAAGGATAAAGTTGCGCTTGTGACCGGTGCCGGCCGCGGAATCGGCCAGGCGATCGCTCTTGCGTTCGCAAAAGAAGGCGCTATTTTGGTGCTTTCGGACCTCAAAACCGAGTTTTTGACGGAGACTGAGACCCGCGCAAAACAGGCGGGGTCCCCGAAATGCATTTTGACGCAAGCCAATGTGGCTAATGGGGATGAAGTGGACCAAGTCGTCAAAATTGCCCTTGACACCTTTGAGCGCATCGATATACTCGTCAACGTTGCGGGCATCACGAAGGACGGGTTGCTCGCAACCATGTCCGAACAGGATTGGGACGAT
>Ga0265297_10001001_pt1 | contig 71757 bp, 66 predicted proteins | sample Munlanlwell13791_FD_192502 | JGI IMG/M metagenome (GOLD analysis project Ga0265297, IMG submission 192502) | Leachate microbial communities from a municipal landfill in Southern Ontario, Canada - Leachate well 137-91 | ecosystem: Engineered > Solid waste > Landfill > Unclassified | place...
GAAAGCCAAGAATCCTTCACCTCCATCACCGCGAACACGTCAAAAAACCATCGATACGGATCACAGAGACGCGGATGGTGTTTTGATCAGAGCTTCCCTAGAGTTCCGCCGCAAATTTATCAGTGGAAACTCAAGAAACGTTCACTACCGGCCCGGCCCCTGAGCGTACCCAAGGCGTTCTTGCACACATAGCGGAACGGGTGGTTGGGCAGCTGGGTGCTGCCATCGGGCGGATCAAGCCGTGGAGGGAACAATGCCGGTGGGTGGATCTGCACGATCCGTACGGAAACAGGATGGGACGCGTGAGTGTGCATACGATTCCCAACGGACATACCTCCCGGGTGGCTGTCTTCATCCACGGGGTCTCGTTGTATACGGCTTGCGTTTCGACCGTGCCTCTTGCGCTGCGGGATGCCGGCAGCAGTGAAGTGAGGGGTGAGTGGCAGGGAACCGCTTCCTGCTGCCGGTTCACCGTGCCGAGGGATCGAAGCGTGACCCTTGGGCTTCCGACATCAAAACCTCAATCTCAAGAAGATACAGTGAGTGTCGTGCAGGGCATCAGTCACGATGAACTGGAGCAGATACAGGAGTGTTTGGAGAGGGGTCGGGGGCGTAAGGAGAAGCGGCCGCACTGAGCACGGGAATCCTAAAATACACAATCGCCGTCGCTGTCTATTGTTTTCATGGGCAGATCTTTTGCATAATTCATCGAATTCCTTCCCATCTTCTCTTATGCGCATGCCACGTTTGTTTTCTCTGCTCTCTCTATTCTGCGCCGGTCTCGTGCTTGGCGGAGCCGGCGTGGCGATAGCGGCCACCATCCGTGGCTCATCCATTTTCTCGGACGTTCCAGAAGGGGCGTTCTTTGACGAAGCAGTCGGCGAAATGTATTCCGCAGGCGTCATCAAAGGGTACTCAAACGGGCTGTTCGGTCCGAATGATTTCGTCACCCGCGGCCAGATCGCCGTGTTGATGCAGCGATTGCGTGACGATATTTTGGAATCGGGCGGGGCACAGTCGAGCTCCACGCACTCTTCGAGCTCTTCCTCGAGCAGTACTTCCAGCTCCAGCTCCAGTTCGAGTTCCAGCTCTAGTTATAGCCACACGTACAATGACTTCGGCACATTCCAATTCACCAGTACGACATTCAGCATTCCAGAGACGATTGCGTCCATGTCGATCTTGGTGGATCGCGCGGATGGAACAGACGGGACCGCAACGGTGAAGTATTCCATCAAGGCTGGCACGGCTACCGCAACCAGTGATTTCATCGAGGTGGCGTCATCCACACTCTCCTTTGCCGATGGAGTCGACAGCAAGACGATTACGGTTTCTCTCAAGGACGATGCTCTCGCAGAAGGGGCGGAAACAATCCTCTTAGAGCTTTTCGAGCCCACAGGTGGTGCCCAGCTCGGTTCTCCGGTGAAATCGACGCTCACGATTCTCGATAACGAAGCTTCCAACAGCACTTCCTCGTCGAGTTCTTCCGCCGCTTCTTTCACATCATCGCAGTCGTCGGGTGCCGGCACGCTTGGTTTCAGCGCAGCGGGGTACGAAGCGCGTGAAAATTCTGCGGCAATAACCATCACGGTGTCGCGTACGGGCGGATCGACCGGGCAGGTGGGCGTGACGTATGCCACGAGTGATAAGACGGCGCGGGCGGGCAGCGAGTACACCACGACGAACGGAACGCTGACCTTCGCGAGCGGCGAGACCAGCAAGACGTTCTCGGTTCCCCTCATCGATGATACTGCCGTAGACGGAAAGAAAATCCTTTCTCTGACGCTCAGTGCTCCGACGGGCGGGGCGGTGTTGGGCACTCCTACGGTGCTTGTCGGCATTGCCGATGATGAAATCGGTACGTACGGGAGCGGCTCTTTCATGTTCTCCAAATCGAGTTTCTCCGTCGTGGAGGATGACGGCCTTGCCGTGCTCACGGTGAATCGCATCGGCGGGACGCAGCACACGGTGAGTGTGACGTATACGACCTCCAACGGCAGTGCATCGCCGGGTCTGGATTACACCCATACGACGGGCACGCTCACGTTCGAGCCGGGCGAGCAGAGCAAGACGTTCACGGTTCCGGTGGTCAGTGACACGGTCAATGACAGTAACGAGTATTTCACGGTCATACTCTCGAGCCCCACTCTGGGTTCCACGCTCGAAAGTCCCAGCTCCGTGCCGGTGTACATCTACGACTAATGACCTTTTGTTCAGAAAGACAGGGGCGGCCGGAAGGTCGCCTTTTTTAGACTACGATGGGTGACGGGGTTACTCGTCGTTAGGTGATCTCACCCGAATTGCGGATCGATCCCGAGATCGTAACCGCCATCGAGATCATCAAGCAGCCCTCCAAGGTTAGGTCCTAACCAGTCATCTGCAGCTTCAGGCGCTGTTCTTCCGGCTTGCAGCATTTGTTCGAAGGAGAGTCCGTGATGAGTACGCATATCCCCGCCATGTTGGATGTACCAATTGGGCATGACTTCCACGAGAAATTCCCGCTGACATTTCAGCAGTGCCTGGAGCGCAGTTCCAACTTTTACCTTCTCCCATACATCTGGATGGGTCACCTCGTAAGCGAGTTTTCTGCTGAGTGCCTCGTTCCAGTGTGCATGCATCTCCATTTCCTGTTGCGCATAGTCCATGGCTAGTGCAATGAGCTCTTCGCAGCGTTCTCTGTGCGGTGCAGCCTCTTCCCGAGTAATGATGGGTTGCACGCGCTGCACCCCTGGAAGAGCAGGTTGATACAGAGCAAGCCATCCTTCAAATCTCCCATTCTCGGCTATCTGATTGAGACGAGCTTCAACGACCTCTCGGTGGTTTTGAAACTCTTTCTGTCTGGATTTTTGGATGTCCGCAGAATCAAAGACGTTATCTTCGCTGTTGAATTTTGCACAAAGAATGGCAAGTTCCTCCCAATCAATTGCTGGCCCCATTTTCATGGCTGCAATATGGCAATCTTTCCACTCCTTGTAAAGATGGTGCCGACGGAGAGAATCGAACTCTCATGACCTTGCGATCACACGCTCCTGAAGCGTGCGCGTCTACCAATTCCGCCACGTCGGCAAGTACAGCGATGGAAAGATCAGGGGGAGGATAAATCTCCGAACGGTCATGAGTGGAGTCGAATGGCCGCCACGCACGTCGGCAGCGCGGGGTACTGTAGCATATTTCTGCAAAAAGAATGCTCGATTCCACCCTTCACCTCACTGCCAATTTTCGGCATACTAGTCCGGATGTTTTCGCAAACCTTTGCGCGCCTCAGGCGCGTCCCGTGGGAGCGATGTAGCCAGGTTTCGCTTCCCATGCTGCTCGCGTTCGTCATCCTTTGGCGGGGCGGCCGCACGCTCGACATGACTCTGCTTCTCGGTCTTGTCGCCTGTGCGGTCGTGCTATGCCGAGGGCATCGCAGCCGTGAGGCGGAGCGGACCGTTCCTCCGGTCATCTGGGGGTTGACGATGCTGTTCGTCGCAGCGACGGCCGTGAGCTACGTGCTCACGAGCACGATGAACTACGGGTTTGACGAGGTGGCGCAGACGGTCTCCTTGGCACTCCTCTTTTTCTGGATGATCCGTCGTCCGCAGAATGCGAAGGTGCGCATGTCTATCCTGCGGGTGCTCGTAGTCACAGTGCTCCTGGCGTGCCTCATCGGTGTACTCATCTATGCGTCCGGGCCGCTCAATCGTTTTGTCGGGACGTTCCTCGATGTGCGTGCGCCGTGGAAGAACGCGTGGCCCAATGCGTGGGCAGAACTCCTGCTGCTTGCGTGGCCTGTAGCGCTGTTGCTTTCCCGTCCGGAGCATGAGCAGGGGGGGAGGGCGCTCGAAACGTTCTGGAAGATTCTCAAACGCACCACTCCTGCGGGCGTGATGGTGGGGTGCCTACTCCTGACTTTTTCGCGTGCGGCATTTCTCGTGTTCCTCGGACAGGGGCTCATCCTCATTCTCTGGGCAGCGAAGCGGCATGTGTCGTGGAAGCGCGCTCTAGCGGTTGCCGTGGGCACGCTCATCATCGGGCTCATGATCTTCGGGCTCAGCAATCACCTGCGTTCCCGTACGCATGCGGTGCAGTCGCTCTCGGAGCGCACGCTCTTCCTCACTCCCGAGGGTGTTGATTCCATCACCGAGCGTCGCGCGTTCTGGAAACAGGCTGTGATCCTTTCGCTCGAGCGACCCTTCTTCGGTTGGGGGCCCGGGAGCTTCCGCTTCGCGCAGACGTCCCTCATGGATGATGTTTTTGCGACTTCCGATCATCCACACAACGTGTATCTGAAAGCGGCGGCGGAGCGCGGGTGGCCGGCGGCTCTCCTTCTGCTTGCCCTGACTTTCGCCGTGCTCCTCCCGTTCCTGAAGGGGCTTCTTCCTGCCTGTCGTTGCCCGCTCAAAGGCTGCCCGCTCTGGTGCGTCTTCTCACATATTCCCCGACGTGAGCTCACCACCGGACAGTTTCTGCTGCTTACATCTCTGCTTGGGGTATTGGTGCATAATCTGGTGGATTTCAATCTGCATTTCATCGCCGTCAGCCTGCCCACGGTGTTGATCGCAGGGATGCTCATGGATGCGGGGTCCGGAAAAGAGAACAAAAAATTTGTTCATACTTCAGAGTTTGTCTTCGCGGTCATCCTGCTTGCCGCAGTTCTGCATGAAGGGGCATTTGCCGTGACCTCGACGCTGGCCCGGCGTGTGGACGCGCAGGGCAAGGTTGCACGGGCTCTCACCTGGTACCAGTGGTCAGAAGGGGAGTGGTACAGCCGTGATTTACCTCTCAACCTTACACGTCTTCAACTGCGTTCCGGGTCGCCGGAGGTCGCTTTGGATACCATTCGCCGATATACGGAAGGAATCAATCCAATTGATGCGCGCGGATGGGTACTGCAAGCGGAGATCGCCGAGACCCTGAAAGATACCGCACTGGCCAAACGTTCTTACGAGCAGGCGTATGCACTGGGTCGCTACACAGACCTTCGCATCCTACACGGGCTTTTGCCGCTCCTGTCCCTTGAGAGCACGACGGTGCTTGAAGATCGGAAGGAGGAGTTCACGGAGGTCATGAAGCACTTTTACAACGCGATCCTGCGAAACAGCCACTACGTTGCACTCACGGCCAATGTGGAGGAATTCATGTCCGTTGCCGAGATTATGGCTACCATCTATCCACTCGAAGCACCGCGCTATCAAGTCATGGCTGCCAGTGTGGATCGTCAGGCGAAGACAGAGAGATTAAGACACGCTCAACTTCTACAATAAGTGCTCTGGTGAGTACTGCGTCAGCCTGCTAGAGTGCTTTCCCATTTCTCTCTATGAAGCAATCATTCCTCCTCCTTGGTGTTTTGCCCCTGCTTCTCGCAGGATGTGGATCGTCCGTCGATGTCACGGAACCGCTCGGTTCCGAAAGCTTCCGTTACAACATCCCTTCGGGAGGCGTGCAGGATTTACGTTTCGGCAAAGAAGTATTCTTTGCCTACGGGCCGATTGCAGGAAGTACCGAAACGCCGGCCAACGGCCTCGGCAAAGTGCATGTTTTTGAGAAAGGAGCGTCGCTCCATACCCTGCAGGTGAATATTGCTCTTCCCAAGGATGACACCTTCTACGAGGGCTGGCTGGTGAATCCCAAAACGAACGAGCGCCTGTCTACAGGCCACTTAAAGAGCTTGTTTGGCGATGTCCGGCATAACCTGGACTATCAGGCGGACCGGGATCTGAGTGGGTTTATCAATATGATCATCACACTGGAAAAAGATGATGGCAACCCTGCCCCCGGAAAGGAGGTGGCGACCGGTATGCTCAAGGAATTGAAGCGTGACTGAGGAAGGATTGGCCTGATTGAGGGTTAAAGAACCCGCCCGACCTAGCGCCTGAAGCGCGGGGAGGCGGTGGTTGGGAACTGCAGAGCAATTATTGAATGTTTGTGCCTGCAGGGTTGCGAAGTTCCGTCCGTTCCCGGTGTGGCCGTTAGCCGAGGACAGGGAGACTCATCACCATTGCGAGGGACAGGAAGGTGATGAGCAGCGCGTGCATGAGCACGAGCGGGGCGGAAGCACAGTGAAGATGTTGCTTCACGGGTTTAATCGTAGTGGTTGCCATAAAGGCGCGGCAGTGTACTCAGCGCTGACTTGTTGTCTAGATACCTTTGACGCATATTTGTGCTCAGTATTCTGGTACTTGTCAAAAAATCGGCATTTCTTGGCTTCATGAAAGGCTAAACACACTAATTTTGAGAGGGAGGACGAGGGATCGGAGTTTGTACAAATTTTGTGTTCATACTGGGTCGAATTTCTTCATAATCAAAGAACATATTTGACGATAAATCAATATCACACAGATTTTCGGAGCAAGATTCGCTCAAGTTTGGCTTGAGCTTCACAGATCCGGCTTGCTATTGCGTTCATGGAACGGATAGCGCAGGTTCTGACCTTCGTTGCGGATGGATGGAGGTTTTCGGGCTTGTTTGCAAGGTGCGTAGAGCCTCTATGACCTGCTCGTTCAGCCGCTCAAGGAGCTCTGCGATGCAGAGGGCGGGGTCGGAGGGGGGGTGGAGAAGCTCCGATCGTGCGAGGAGTGCCTCGGGATTGTGGATATTGAGTCCATTGCGCAGCTCCGCAAACCATTTGGAGGTAGAACGATGCCCATCGAGATTGTCGCGTCGTTGGGGACTATCCACCATGATGCCTGGATAGAACGTCCCGTTGAGGTGTGGGTGTGCCAGAAGCCTTTGCAGGAGTGCAGGAGTCTCTGCGAGGATGGTGACAATTGCCTGATTGAGCGCACGGCACTCCTCTGTGGATGAGGCGCGCAGGGTGAGGGTTGCGATACGTTCACCGGAAGGATCGACGAGGTACTGGAAAGAACTGGAGGCATGGCCTTTCGGTTCGCAGTCGGCGTCTTCGAAGCGCAGGAGTGCCTCTGCTGGTGGTTCTTGTGATGCGGTCATATAAAAAATCCGCTTGGCGCGGGAGGTAGTGGAATCAAATGTCAGCAGCTACTTCCTCACGCCCGGGTGGCGGGGGTAATAATCGTGCTGCTGATAATAGCGCGGAGAGCCATGAGGATAGGCAAAGTGTACTTGTGATTTTCAGCCTGTCAACGTGCTGTCCATGCAAGAGGAAAGCCCTGGACCGCGAGGGTGCAGGACTTTCGGTGGTTTGTTGCATGGCTGTGCCATGCTTGCACATTGTTTTCTGTCCATCCTGCTGTCATCTAGGGAGGATGCATGCCCACGCCGCAGCAGCGCCCAAGAAGACGATCACTGTTATGAGCATCAGTCCCCACAATGGTAGCTTCACTCCGAGGAGTGACAGTCCGATAGCCAGAGTGAGCAGGCAGACCATTGTCGTGAACGCTGCGAGGGGGAGGATCATGATTGATCCTTTCCGGAAAGAACGACGGTTGAACATGGGTGTTCTCCTGACGGTAAAATGGTTCGAAAGAACAATGTGCTGCCACTGACCTGTTGTCTTTCTTCGGTTCCCTTGGTCAATGGAGGGGAATTCTATAAGTGTTCAGCAGAAAAGCCACTATAGAAGTCGATAGATCTGAAACATGACTGGCTTGCCAGACATCGCTCCTCCGCAGAGAAGCGGAGGCTGGTCGGGGTGAAAGGACTCGAACCTTCGACCTCACGGTCCCGAACCGTGCGCTCTACCAACTGAGCTACACCCCGATTGATACTGGTGGAATAACAGATCATGTCGTGAGGGAGAGCGTGCGTTCTTTCATGACGTCCCGCAAGCGCTGGACTGGGCAAATGATCTATATCCCGATGCGTGCCATCCTAGCAGAGGGACGCAGGTGGGACAGGGGATTTGTCCCTTTCCTGAAAGACAGGATCGTAAGGAACTTTCTGGTAGGATAGCTGCTCGTGACCGCCTTCCATCGCACGATCATCGGCGTTCTGCTAGCTTCGCTTCTTCTTTTCCTGCTCGCTGGCCTCGGCGGATTACTGATTTTCTGTACCGCTGCGTGGTGCCCGGATATCGCGCCCTCGAAGAGAGCGGCTGCCGTGGACTTCGTCTCCTGCCAGCAACTGAAGTTCCCGGTGGAGCAGACCTATCCACCGCGCTGCATCGCCGGCAATGCAATCTACTATGCGTCCGCTGACAGCAGACTGCGTATCGTGGAACCCCGTTCGGATCAGGCTATTGCATTGCCTTTGGTCGTAGAGGGTGATGTGCGCATTGGGAGTGGAACGACTGCGCGTCTGCTTCTTACGGATAGAGATGAGTTTGCACTGGCGGAGGATCGCATTCCCTTGCCCAAAGCACTTTCCGGCCAGATCGTCCCTTTCAGCGCGTCGGTTTCTTTTCCGCGACCGCTCGGCACCGGAGGGACGCTGACGGTTTCGCTCTTTACGCAGAAGGGGAAGCTCCTGGAGCAGGCAGTAGTCATCCCCGTTCGGTTCCCTCTCATTGCCTCCGTGGAAATCAAAGCCTTTTTCGGGAACACTGAGCGCGATCCCAAAACGATGTACTGCGAAGTTTCCTACCCCGTTGCCCGCCGCGTTTCGGTCTCCGAGGATTTGCTTGCCGCATCTCTTCGGGAGCTCATCAGCGGTCCCAGCATTTTGGAACAGCGGCAAGGATTCTTCTCGATCCTCCCCGATGGACTCATCGTTCGCTCGCTGAAGGATGACGACGGGCACGTGACCGTAACGTTCAACAAAGCACTTGTGGAAGGGGTTGCCGGATCCTGCCGCGTGCAAGCGATCCGCTCTCAGATCGAGCGCACACTCAGGCAGTTCCCGTTCGTGAAGGAAGTGACGATCGCAGTGGAAGGAATGTCTGATGCAGAGATATTGCAGCCGTAATTTTCCTCTCCCCCTCGCCCCCTCTCCATAAGAGAGGGGGAATGTTTGTGTTTGTAGTTGTTTCACCGTTTGATGTGCTCCCCTTCCTTTTGTGGAGGAAGGGGTTGGCCCGCCCGATCCGTACCGAGGATCGGTACGGGCGGGGGGATGGAGGTTTGTACTCCCTAATCCTCCGTCGTGGCATTCGTGCTCCACGGTTGCCGGATATTCTGGTGCACCTCCTGATACCGACGGCGGGTGCGATAGCGCAGGAGGAGCGTGCCTTGCTCGGCACGACGCGGAAGGGCATTTTCGATGCGCTGCTGCACGCCGGAGCGCAGGCGGGAGAGCACGGTTTCGCGGCGCGCCCTTTCGCGCTCAGAGCGCTGGCTCAAGCGCTCACGTTCCTGCGCGAGCTTCTGCTCGATCGTCCACGCATTCTGTTTGCGGTTGACGCACTGGCGAAGCTTGAAGAGCAGCGCGGCTTCCAAATCGCCCTGGCCGTACGGAAGAGTGGCACGGCACTCGGTATCCCACAGCTGTTGCTGTACTTGTTCGGGAGTGAGTTCCTCTTCCACATTCGTCGCAAAGGCGCAGAGGGGGAGTGAGAGCTGGAGGAGCGAAAGGACGAGGGCGATGAGGTATTTCATATGAAAGGAAGGATACCGCGTTGTTGCACCGACAAAAAGTGATACTGTGCCATATGTTCGCTCTCTCACAACGTCGAGGAGAAATGGAGATGTGCCATGGGAACAATCGTGTTGATGATAGGTGGTTTGTGCGTGTACCTCGGAATCGGAGTATGGCTTGTGTGGCTTCGGGACGATGAGAGCTATTACCACCTCCCGGAGGAACTCTTCTTCATGGGATTGACAATGGTAGCCTGGCCGCTTGTTTTCACGCTCATGGGGCTCGGTTGCCTGATAGACTGCTTTCTCAGTTGGAGCAGGAAGAGCCCCAGGAGCACAGGCGAGCTGGTCGATGTCCAAGGGTAAACGATCCTCGGAGAGAGAGTGAACGAAGGCCTTCCACGCTCGTGAAAGGCCTTTTTGAGCGTGCAGTGATCGGCGATCGGCGTGCGAACATGCCGAATACTGACAGCTGTTCGCTGGCCGCTTCTCGCGTATGATTTCCCCGTGAAACTCAGTGATTCCCTCACCGTGGCACTCCTCCGGACCACACCGGCGTTCATCGATGCGCTGAAGGCCATGAGCATCGAGACCGTGGAACAACTTGCGGGGTACTTGCCCCGGGCGCACGAAGATCTGAGCCAGATCCAGACGATCGGCGATGCGCCCCTGGGCGAGAAGGTGACGGTGCGCGGCGCGGTGGGCAGGATCACGCTCGTACGCACCAGGAGCCGCAAGATGATCGTGAAGGCGCTTTTTACGGACATGAACGGCGACAGTGCGGAAGTGGTGTGGTTCAACCAGCCGCACGTCAAGCGCATGCTGACGGATGGTGACGAGGTCGTTCTGACCGGAAAGATTGAGGAGGAGGGATACAAGTTGAAGATGATGAGTCCGCAGTTCGAGCGTGCCGGAACGCGTCCGCTCGTGCATGCCGGACGCCTGGTGCCGATCTATCCGCAGCACGACATTATTTCGACCAAGTGGCTGCGCGAGAAGATGGTGTTGCTGCGCCACGCCATGAAGGATCTGCCGGAGACGCTGCCCGCAGAGGTTGTTCTGGAAGAGCATGTGCTCTCTCGCGCCGGGACCATCGAGGCGCTCCACTTCCCCGGGAAGCCGGAGGACGTTGCCCGTGCCCGCGAACGGCTGGCGTTTGAAGAGATGTACCGCATTCAGCTTGAGGCGCTGACACAGCGGCAGGAATGGCAGCGGTTCCGGCAGGAGCGACTGCAGATCCCCATGGATCCGGAAATCATCAAGGCGTTCTTTCGGACGCTCAAGTTCACGCCCACCAAGAGCCAGAAGATCGCGATCTACGAGATCCTGCGGGACATGGAGAAGGATACGGCCATGTCGCGGCTGCTCGAAGGGGATGTGGGTTCGGGCAAGACACTGGTGGCCGCGGCCGTGATGGCAAACGTGCTCGCGCACGGAGGCCAGTGTGCTTTCATGGTGCCCACGGAGGTGCTCGCGCGTCAGCATGTCGAAACGATCGCGCGCATGCTCGTTGCGCTTCACAACGATCTGGCGGCGCGACGCGCGAAAGGGGAGCGGGTGCCTGTGTTCCGCATGCCGACAGTGTCACTGCTCGTCGGATCGCTCCGTGCGGCGGATGCCGCAGCAATGCGCCGGTCCGTGGCGTCGGGCCAGACGGATATCGTCATCGGGACGCATGCGCTCATTCAGGAGGCGGTGACATTCGCCGATCTCAAGTTTGTCATCGTCGATGAACAGCACCGCTTCGGCGTAGATCAGCGCGTCCGTTTGCAGGAGAAGGGGAGTCCGCACGTACTGACGATGACGGCAACGCCGATTCCCCGCACGCTCGCGCTCACCGCGTACGGGCACCATGATCTCTCGGTTCTGCTCGAGAAGCCCGGCAACCGCAAAAAAATCCACACGAAGGTGGTCTCGCCCCGCGACCGCGTCACCGTGGAACGGTTCATCGACCAGCAGATTGGAGAGGGAAGGCAGGTATTTGTGATCTGTCCGCTGATCACTGCTTCAGATCATGAGGAGATGGCCGAGGTGAAGAGTGTTGAGCGCGAAGAGCAGCGGTTGAAAGAGAGTTTTCCGCGCCGACGCATTGCGGCCCTGCACGGCCGGATGCAGCCGGACGAAAAGCAGCGGATTATGCGGTTGTTCAAGGAGCGGCAGGTAGACCTGCTCGTTTCGACGGCGGTCATCGAGGTGGGCATCGACGTGCCGAATGCCTCGATCATGCTCATCGAGGGTGCGGAGCGGTTCGGGCTTGCGCAGCTGCATCAGTTTCGCGGACGCGTGGGACGCGGGGAACATCAGAGTCACTGTTTTCTCGTAACGACGACGCCTGAGCAGGCACGCTCAGCGAGGCTCAAGGCCATGGAGGAGCACGACAGCGGGTTCATCCTTGCCGAGATCGACCTAAAGCTTCGTGGCTTTGGAGAGCTCTTTGGCACGCGTCAGAGCGGGTTTTCCTTTGCCGCCTTTCAGGAGTTCGTGCAGCCGGAATTCATCGTCCGGGCGAGGCGGGCGGCGGAGCGCACTTTGGGCGAAAAGGCGTTTGCCGGGAGCACTTTGGCTGCTAGACTCTAGAACAGTCTCTTTCTTTTGTTTCTATGACTCAAACCCCCACTCCTCCACAGCCCCCCCGACCGGGTGATCCGGTTCCCGCCGGCGGTCTTGATCCCACGCAGGTGTTCGGTTCGCCCCCGCCCCCGCCTCCCCAGGCGCAGGGACAGCAAGCGGGCGGTTCGCAGGATGGCAGCGCCGCGCCCATGGCGGACCAGGGACCCCCGCCTCCGCCTCCCGGCGTGAAAGCGACCAAGGAGATGGGCTTTGATGATGAGGATCTGAAGATTCTCGGAGAGGTGGGCAACTACCGGTTCGGGAGCATGACTTCGACACTCACGAATGACAAGATCCCCGTTCCGGCCCATCCCGAGACCAAGTTCGACGACCAGAAGTTTCTGACGTTCCTGCGCGGATCGATCTCGCTCACGCGCGACGAGAAGTGGCGCATCATCATGGCGATTCCCAAGCTCTCGCAGTTCCAGATCGACGAGCTCCAGAAGATTCTGGAGGAGGAGAAGCATAAGTTCTCGGAGCTTTCGCCCAAGCACCTGCTGCAGTTGCAGAAGTTGGAGCAGAAGCATGCCGAAGACTGGCGCGATCTGCAGGCGATCTCGGTGCAGCAGGCCGCACGCGGTCAGGAGCAGGACCAGGCGGCGGAGATCCGCAAGCAATTGGGACTTTAAATTCGCGAAAGGAAAACCTTCAGCCTTCGCCCTTCGGGGCTTCGGCCGACAGGTCGGTTTTCCTTCCACGAGCTTACCTTCCCCCTGCCCCTTCCTCTTTTTTTGTACAAACCTCCATCCCCCTGCCCCTTCCTCCCGAGGAGGAAGGGAAAAATCTTCTTCGGTAGCCAAACAACTACAAAAAAAACAAACATCCCCCTCCTCCCAGGGAGGAGGGGTGAGGGGTGGAGGTTGAGATAAAAGAGAGGGGACGAGGAGGGGGAGAGGTGAAGCAGAAAAACAGGCTACCAGCCCACTGTCAGGAGTTGAGCAGTCAGGCTCCTACTAGTGGCTTTCCTGGAACTTTCTGCTCTGCATGCGGAGTGTCACCTGCAATGACTCCTATCATTTTCTTCAGATAACACGTTCGCGCGTAGTCCAAGAGCCCATCATAATCAGTGATTTGTATTGCTTCCATACCTGACCTACCTAGTCCGTCTGCATACCACTGCACAAAATCAGATCGGAATCTGGGAAGCATATCACTGCCGTGCCTCTGTAAAGCCAGTGTATAAGCACGCATTAATGCATCCGATGGCCGATCTTCTGCGGCAACTGGGTTCTGCTGAACATCACTACTCATAAGAACAAATGTACCAGCGTTATCTAACAACACAATACAATAACTACAAAATAACGAAAGCTGCTGGCAAGCGCTTATAATCGGAGAAAATGTCGGTTGTCTGCTACAAGCTGCGTATTCATCACTGCAAGCTGTCACAGCACATTCATCCGATACAGCACAAAACCGGCGACGCCGATGCCCGTTGCGATCAGTCCTTTGAAGATCCCTCTGCCGGTGGCTTTCCAGATTCCCGAGAGGAGCAGGAAGAGGTAGGCGCCCAAGGTGAAGCTCAAGACCAGGGGCGAGAGGAACAGCCCCTCCACGAAGGGAATGCGGAAGGGGAGGGGTCGTGTGTGTTGGTAGTGACCGAGTGCGTAGACCAGGCAGTACCACGCCAGCAGCCATCCGGCGTAGAGGCGAAGCGTATCGAGGAGCGGGAAGTACGATGATGGGGATTGGGGATTCGGACTTAGGACTTGGGACTTAGGACTTGGGACTTCGGGGCTTTCCGTAGTGATCTCAGACGATACGGGAGTCTCTTCCGGCATTTCGTTCGTGAAAGCGGGTTGTGTGAACGAGAGGAGTTTTTCCGCCTGTTCCGGGGTGAGCGGTTGTTCGCTTACTGTGGATTCGTGGATCTCTTCGGGGATCAGGTGCATCTGCTTCAGGGCATCATGCGCAGCCTGCAGGCTGAATGACTCGATGGTGCCGGACACACGCTGGCCGTCAGACTGGATAGCCGAATAGGTGAACTGCGGCATGGGATTATCCTACCACAGTGAAGCTAACCGGATCATGCCTGGAGGATATCTTTAGGACACGCCTTAGGCGATCCCTCGCGAAACCCCGCTCCGCCCCTAAGTAGATGCGAGTGGTGCGTGGGTGATCATGTTCCCGGCTGCTCCTCCATGGCCGAGAGGTGCTGGGTCATGTACGTCACGGCGTCCTTGAGGGCGGACGGAGCGGAAATCTCGATGTGGCGATCTTTCGTCCACTCCCGGTAGCCGAACACCATTGAACCATCAATGCGCACTTCTTGATCCGAGACGCCTTTGGTCGACAGCGCTCCGCCGAGCAGGTTCACCGCAATCGGTCCGTCCGAGAGATTCTCGAGGGACACGGAGCCGACTTCGATGTGCCAGAGGGCATCGGAAGCCGTGCCGAACGACTTGAAGTACCAGTTGCGGTGCACGGGTACGCAGAAACCGATGGTCGGTGGGGCGCAGTACGCCTGCGTCCAGTTGGCTGCGGCAAGATCCTGTTTTGCCATGGAGGTCACCTGGACGGAGAGATCGAGGGCGACGGAAGTCGCACTCGCGGAAGAAGAGAAGCGTGCGGCGGACGAGACAGCGGCGGGTTTCGAGGATGGTGCGCTGGAAGCAATGGGAGCCGACGAGGACACTGTCGTGGAGGAGACGGACGAAGCAACCGACGAAGAGTCGGCGGTGAGGGATGCAGTACTGCTCAAGGAGACTCCCTCGATCAATCTGATCTGTTCGACGCGCATGATCGTACCGCCTTCTTCCACCGTGGGGCGAATGGATCCGGTGACCTCCGCCTGCTCGTCCACATAGCCGTTCAAATCGACGGTGTCGCTGGAGAGCAGGATGAAACGGCCATCTCCCAATTCCAGACGGTGTGTTCCTTCCATGTAAATGCTGATGCCCGCCGGGCGGACAGTTCCGATGAACGAGACATTGTGCGTTTCGACCAAAGGCGATTCCGAAGACGAAGAAGAAGAGAGTGTTTCGTCCGTTGGTGTCGAGGGGGGATTTGCTCCGCAGGAAGTGAGTAAGAGACCGGTGACAAGAAACGGGAGAAGGCGAAAACGCATGATGGGAGTGAGGAAAGGGGTTGCATTCTACCTCCATTCGGAAAATCGGGACAACAAAAATCCCCCGGGGATGTTATCCTTCGGGGGATTCAAGATGACAGAAGACTTACTTCAGCAGACCGTCAATGGCGGTCTTGAAGTTCTCCAGAGGCTGAGCTCCAGAAACCACAGCAACCTTCTTGGTCTTGTTGTTGATGATGAGATTGCCCGGGGTTCCCTGAATGCCGGCTTTGGTGCCCGACTGCATCACTTCGGCGGTCTTCGTTGCGTACTTGCCGCTATCCAGGCACGTCTGGAAGGCGGTCTGATTGAGACCGATTTCTTTGGCGTACTCACCGAACTTGGTGAGATCCGAACCCTTCTCATAGATCATGTCGATCATGGCCCAGTATTTATCGTTGCCGCCCAGTTCCCCTGCGCACTCCAGTGACTCAGCACCTTTCTGTGCGGATGGGTGGAACGAGAGGGGATAGTGTCGGAAGACCCAGTTCACCTGGTTGCCATAATCCTTGAGCAGCTGCACCATGGTGGGATGCACGCGCGCGCAGAAGGGACACTCCGTATCCGAGTACTCGATAATCGTGATCTCGGCATCGGCATTGCCGCGGATGTAATCCTCGTCAGGATCAATGGCTTTGATATCGGAATACTCCGGCACGGGATCTTCTGCCGGAGCAGTGGGCGTTGGCTGCTGTGCAGTCGGCACAGCGGTCGGAGTCTTACCGACGGGGGCGCCCGTCATTTTGGAGGCGGCGAATCCAACGAGGATTCCAACGAGAACCATCGCGATACCGAACCACATTTTCGTTTCCTGCTGTGGAGTAGACATAAGAATGGGGAAGGGAATTGAGCCCGCCCAGTTTAGAGGAACTTCACAGTTTTTCCAGTGGTCATTAATCTCGAAAGGGGTTTTAAAATATCAAAGATATGTTGCTATAGCCCATTTTCTACGAGAGTTGCGGAGAGCTTTCCTGCTGCACTGGCGTGGAGAGTTTCGTACTTCAACGCCAAGGATCTTGGCAGACTGTTGTAGCGCGAAACGATCACCTGCTGTTTCTCGGTTCCGTCAGGGAAAGCGATGCGTTGCACCCAGGCGATTTCGTTGCTCCGGGGTGAGCGCTCGTCTGCTGGAAAATCGGAGAGATCGGAGGAGGAGAAGTACGGCCCGGAGATTTGGGTCTCGCGTCCGTCCGGTGTGCCGTAGATCTGCACGACGGCTTCTGTTCCTTCGGTGTACGCCTGGAACAGGAGGAAGTTGCCGGTATCGTTCACGAAGGTGAGATCCTGCTTACCCGGATACACTGTCGCGTCGATCCCCACGCCATACTTTTCATAGTAGGTGACATACATGCTGTGGTTCGCCCGTTTTACCGGCGTGAATCCGGCATACAACATCGCGCGGAAGGTCGTGGTCGATGCCTGGCAGATGCCGCCGCCGGGAGCCATCTTGAGTTCAGTGGCGTTGAAGATCACCTTGGCATCACGCCAGCCGTTCCCGTTGGTGATGGGACCACCGAGGGTTTCGTTGAACGAGAAGGTTGCGCCCGGAGGGACTACGGTATTATTCACCTGCTGGTTGATGGCTTTGCGTACATTGTGGATCCGGTCAAATGGGGAGCCTTTATAGTCGGATTTTCCCGTGCCGAGAAGTGTGAGATCCCCCAGGGGAACACCGGAGAGATTTTCGATGGGACCTCCCGCGACGTACAGGGGTTCGGTAATTGCCTCGGTTCCCTCTGTGAGAGCGGACGTTAGATCCCGGGAAACAGAAGGCAAGTCGAAGACGATTCCTGAACGCGCGGCCCCCGTACTGGTTACCACTCTCTGCACGTCTCGATCCTGCACGACACCGGTGATGACGGTTTTTCTCGGAGGGACGATGCCGTCGATTGTTTCCTGTTGAAGGTACTGGCTGATGCGTTCCTCATCCACGCGGAAGCGCGCGGCTGCCGGAGATATTTCCGCCTTGAGCCACGTCGGGTAGCGCTGGAGGCTCACGTTCCATGTGCGGTACGAAAGGGTATCCGGCAATTGCAGCGTGACCGTTACGCTGTGCTGCAGGAGCTCGCGTTGTTCGATGAGCGCCTTCTTGAGTGAGGATAGGGAGGGGGATGTTCCCTGATCTCTCACGATACGTCTGCTCATGCGCTGAGCGACACGGGTCAGAGCAGCCTCGGCGACAGACTGGGGACCGGCAGCCTCGGCAGCGTATCCACCGAAAGACAGTGCGGGGAAGAGGGAGGTTTGCGGTGACCATGGAATATCCAAGGATGTCGTGGTGAGGACAGTACTGCTCAGGAACACGATCGCACAGATTGCGAGCAGTGTACCGATTTGAGTTTTGTGTGAATTTGTCATTATATTGTGGTTATTGATGTTGGTTTTCTATTATAGAATAATTTGATAAATTATGCAATATATTTTATAAAATAACAAATAAGGAAATGCCTTCACGATCGCACCGTGTGCCTAATACATGGTTGAATGACGCCGTATACGCAACTTCATGATTTCAAACCAAAGGATGCTCAGCAATCCTGCGGCGACACAGACGAGAACATCGATCGGCGAAAGAGCAGAGAAGCGGAAGAACGAGCGCAGGAAGGGGACCGAGAGCAACGCGATCAGGATGACAAGGGCACTCCCCGTAACCCACCACGTCGCGGGATTCGACGTGCGCAGGCAGGCGAGAATGGAGCGTGTGTGTGAGCGCATCGAGAGGATGAGGCCGAGATTCGCGAGGATCAAGGTGGCGAAGGTCAGTGTGCGTGCATGGAGCTCGGTCTCGCCGCTGAAGTAGTAGTTTCCGCCGAAGACAGCCAGCACAATCGCAAGGATGGCGGTGCCTTGGAGCGAACTGACGATGAGGAGACGCTTGTTGAGAATGGGAACAGAGGGGTCGCGCGGGGGACGTTTCATGATGTCTTCCTCCTCGGGCTCCATCTCGAAGACGATGGAGCAGGCAGGATCGATGATGAGTTCTAAGAACATGATGAGAACGGGCGTGAGGACGAGCGGCCAGCCCAGAATCACCGGGATCAGGGAGAGGCCGGCAATCGGAACGTGAATGGCGATGATGTACGACATCGCATGTTTCAGATTATCGAAAATTCTGCGTCCCATGCGCACTGCCTGAACGATTGAGGAGAAATCTTCATCCACGAGAACGAGCGCGGAGGCTTCGCGGGCGACGTCGGTGCCGCGGCCGCCCATGGCGATGCCGATATGAGAGGCTTTGAGGGCGGGGGCATCGTTCACGCCATCCCCCGTCATGGCGACAATCTCTCCGAGATCCTTGAGAGCAGTCACGAGGCGAAGTTTCTGTTCGGGGATCACGCGAGCGAAGACCGTGGCGGTCCGAATGCGTTGACGCAGTTCCCCATCATCCATGGTAGTGAGCTCTGAACCCGTGATCATTTCCCCTTCCTTGTAGAGGCCGATCTGGCGTGCGATGGACGCGGCGGTCGTCGGGTAATCGCCGGTGATCATGATGACCCGAATACCGGCCCGCTGGCATTCCTGGATCGCGGGAGGAACCGTCGGCCGGACCGGATCGGCGAGTCCCATGAGGCCGAGATAGGTGAAATCGAAGTCGTGTTGCTTCCCCGGCAGAGAAGAGTCGGTGAATTGGGCCTTGGCGACGGCCAGCACGCGCAGGCCGGTCTCCGCCATCCCTTCGACTTGGTCTCGGACACGCTCGGCTTCCTTCGGAGAGAGGTGGCAGAGGTCAATGATGGCTTCCGGCGCGCCTTTCGCAGCGATGACAACATCCTTCCCGTCTGGTGATTTCCACACTTCCGTCATAGCCAGGAGTTGCGAAGACAGCGAATATTCGCGCACGAGCGTCCAGTCTATGTGGAGGTGCGGGGTATCACGGAGGAATTCCTCTCCCACGTGTTTGAACGCTTTTTCCATGGGATCAAACGGGTCTCGCTGGCTTGCGAGGATGCTGAATTCCACGATTTCGTGGAAGTCCTCCGGCAATTCGACTTGTGCAAGGGGATGATCGAGGAGTTTTCCGCTGGAAGCGACGATGCAGTCCACAGTCATTTTATTGAGTGTGAGCGTTCCGGTTTTATCCACGCAGAGCACGCTTGTTGCGCCGAGCATTTCGATGGAGGGGACGCGTCGGGTCAGGACGCCGCGTTTCGCGATCCTCCATGCGCCGAGGGCGAGGAAGATCGTGAGCACAACAGGGAATTCCTCGGGGAGAATGGCCATGGCCAGGCTCAATCCCGCAAGGAGGCCATGGATCCAGTGTCCGCGTGTGAGTCCGTAGATCACCACGATGGCAGAGCAGAGCAAAAGGCCGATGGTCGAGATCCTCCGTACGATGGTTTCCATCTCCTTCTGGAGCAGAGTTTCCTCGGTCTTGAGGGTCTGGAGCGCTTTGCCGATTTTTCCGATTTCCGTCCGGATGCCTGTGGACATCACGATGCAGAGGGCTTTGCCCGAAGTGACGAGCGAACCGGAATACACGAAAGGACGGTCATCTCCTCCGGGTGCTTCCGCGCGAATTTTTCCATCCCATTCCGATTTCCGCACCGGCGCGGATTCCCCCGTGAGAAGCGATTCATCGATGGAAAGATTCGTGCCCGAAAGGACGAAGCCGTCTGCGGGAACGCGGTCGCCTTCGGCAATGAGAAAGAGATCATCGCGCACCACTTCGCGTCCGGGGATGCGGATTTGCTGCTTTTCCCGGATCACGAGTGCGCGCGGGCTCGTGAGGTCGCGCAGAGCTTCGAGGGCGCGCTCGGTTTTCCGTTCCTGATAGATCGTGATGCCGATGACCATGAAGACAAATCCGAGGAGCATGAGCGCCTCCCCGCGATCTCCGAGGAGCAGGTAGATGACACCGCAGGTCACGAGGAGCAGAAACATGGGCTCGCGCATCACATTCCATGCAATTGCAAAGAGACTCCGTTTCTTTGCAGAGGGCAGTTCGTTGAATCCGTCTTGGGTGAGGTGCTCCTGTACTTCTGCGGCATTCAGACCCGCCAGCGCATACTGATCGATGGAGGCGAACGGTACGCCGGCCAGTGAAGGAACGTGCGTGGACATAAGCTACGCGAGGCACACTTCGCACAGCGAAGTGTGGTGGAGCTGAGGGGATTCAAACCCCTGGCCTCCGCAATGCGAATGCGGCGCTCTATCAGCTGAGCTACAGCCCCGTACCAGACGCTCGCAAGCTCGCGTCGGTACGGGGCAAGCCCCGTCGCGTGTGCGTAGCGTTATGGCCTGAAAAGTATAGAGGCGCGTCGGTGCGGGGCAAGCCCCAAAGAGCCATTCTCTCTTTTGCTCCTGTCTGCGGAACTGCTATGCTCTTTTCGGTTCATTGATTCCTTTGTGTCTTTCGAGTGCCCGTGGCCTGCCACGTCACTCGCGCATAACGTGGCCCGGTAGCTCAGTTGGTAGAGCACTCGCCTGAAGAGCGAGGTGTCACCAGTTCGATCCTGGTCTGGGCCACCATTTTCATGAGAGACAAACCTACGGTTTTTCTCTCACCCCTCGACTACCCGTCCGTACCGGACAACGTCCGGGCGGGCGCTCGGGGTGACAAGTGGATAATGTTTCTTTGATGATTTGGGGTGACCCTGAGCTTGTCGAACGGGTCATGAGCTCTTTTTTCCCTCAATGGTGTGGCTCCAGGCGGGCAGAGCCCGCCTTCGCCACGGATTATTGTTTCGCGAGCAGTGCAACTTGATCAGGCAGATGATCAATTCCACCAAACTCTTTAATCACAATTGATGAGATCTTCTGTTTCGTCTCTGGTTTCACATGAGTGATGGTCATTTCCTCTGTTCCACCAATACTCTCACAATCATCCTCAATGAGGACAGCGGGCTTCACTCGTTCAACAATATCTTTGTATTCTTCGTTATCCTTCCGGGAGAGTAATGGACCATCCGGAAATCTGTGAGTTTTGAGAATATTGTTTACAGCATGGATTTCTTCCGGTTTTCGTCTCGAAGTCAAATAGACGATCTTCGCTCCTTGACTCTTCCAATTGGACAATTTTTCCGCTGCTCTGCCAATGGGTACGTAGGAAGCAAACTCATGGATCGATGGCTCCATGTCATTCGCCTGCAAGATGATCTCCTCGCGTGTATGCCCAACAGCATTTTTGTGCATCAGTATCGTTCCTTCCGTGAACACGATGATTCTCATGCTGCCACGGTACAGCGAGTAGCGGCGCTGCGCGATAAAATAATCGCGCGAAGGCAAGTTTTGCTTGCCTGCCGAGGGGTGTTCCCTCCCATGATTAAAATCCCAGCGTCGAGAGTGGAAAGAAGATGGAGTTCCAATCGAAAATATTCCGTACGACGTAGAGGGGGCTCTCGAGAGATTTGGGGAACATAAAGAACAGCGGGTTAGACGGCAGCTTCACCGTGCAATCGCCATTGCAGTATCCGTGGGCATTCCATGCCCATTGTGTCGAGGAAACAGGGAGGTACTGTGTTCCGTTGATGTCATATTCAATATTGTCACACTCTTCCGCAAGCATGGTCCCGGAAACAGGATCGGAGAAGTTGTCATCCACTTTGCCGTCTCCGCAGGCGGGGAAGGTGCAATTCTTACGGCAACGGTTCGGAAGGGAATCGCTGTTATTCCCTCCCCAATCGCATTCTTCACCATTCGATGATTCAAGGACATTATTGCCGCATAAGGCGGCAGAAGAGCTCTGGGCGGAACTTCTGCTGGACGCGGGAACTCCGGTGCAGGTGCCGAAGGCACGCTGACTTTCACATGCTCGTTGGTTGTTTTCTGCAGTGGAAAAAAGTCGCACATCCGATTCAAGCGGGTTGGACACGCACGCCTCACCTGTGCGCAGGAGCACACATCGTGCCGTTCGCCCGTTCGAAAGACAGCAGTAATTGTTGTTCGTCTGAACGATAGGATCATCGCTCTGTTGTTCCCAGCGACAATTGACGCACCGATAGTAACGGCCGCCCTCATACTTTGTGCCCCCGTCACATTCTTCCCCCGTATCGGTGCTTCCATTGCCGCAGACTGCAGTCTGCGCGAGGACTTTGGGGACAGCAGGACTGCGGGCGTGCAACGACCATGCAAGCGCACAAGCCACGAGCACAACAGCCGCCACAAGCGAGAGATCAACGAGAAAGTGTTGACGAATCATACGTGGAGAAATTTCCCCCATCGTACAACAGAGGAATACAATCAAATTCGAGAACGTCTTGAAAAAAACACAGAGGATTGCAATTTCTACAGATGTAGGTCAATCCGTATCTGGCCGATGAAGGCGTGTATTCCTTTCTTTCTGGCGCGTTCAACGGTGGAAAGCAATCCGATTTTCCGCAGCACGTCGCGAAAACGCCGCACTCCTCCCTGACTTTCGAAGTTCGTCATCTGCGTGAATTGCTCCAGCCGCTTTCCGGAGATGACAAGTTTTCCTTTCTTCTCTTCCACAGAGAAGTTCCGCATGCCCTCCTCGGCAGTTTGCGGGTGCAGGGTGGGGATGACTGCCTTCAGCGAAGGCTTCGCTTGTAGCTTCGTACTGCGTTCCTTGAGGATAAGAGGGAGCAGACTGTTCATGAGGGCATCGGTTCCCTGTTTCGTCGCGGCTGAAATACTCGCGGCGACGGTGATGCGGGATCGTTTCAGGGCCGAGAGCAGGGAAGTCAGGGGTTCCGACGTCAAATCTGTTTTATTGAGGACAACAATCTCTTTTTTCTTTGCGAGTCGCGGCGAGAAAGCCGAAAGTTCCCGGCGGATGGAGCGGTAATCGGCGATGAGCGACTTGGGATCGATTGTTCCATCGGGCTCAAGCGCACGCGACAGATCGAGAAGATGGATCAGGATCCCACAGCGTTCGATGTGCCGCAGAAACTGATCGCCGAGACCCTTGCCTTCGCTCGCTCCCTCAATCAAACCCGGCACGTCGCAGAGCACGAACTGGCGTCCCTTCACGGTGACGACGCCGAGATTGGGGACGAGGGTGGTGAAGGGATAGGGGGCGATCTTGGGCCGGGCGGAGCTCACCACCGAGATCAGCGTGGACTTGCCCACGCTCGGATACCCGATGATTCCCGCGTCCGCCACCAGCTTCAGATCAAGTTTCACTTCCCGCCTCTTGCCCGGCTCGCCCTTCTCGGCGAAGTCGGGTTTGCGTCGCACGGAGCTCTTGAAGTGCGCGTTGCCAAAGCCACCCCGCCCTCCCGCTGCGACCGCGATGCGATCGCCGGGAGCTTGCAGATCCGCGAGGACTTCTTTCGATGCGGCATCGGTGACGATCGTTCCGGTTGGAACGAAGAGGACGAGATCCGCCCCGTCATGGCCGTGGCATTTTCTTCCGCGTCCCGGGCCGCCCGGCTGCGCACTGAAGCGCTTCTTCGCGGCAAAGTCGCTCAGGGTATCGGTGTTCGCGTTTGCCTCGATGATTACGTCGCCCCCGTAGCCGCCGTCGCCGCCTTCCGGTCCGCCCATGGGGATGTACTTTTCGTGTCTCCACGAAACGCATCCATTCCCGCCGTTTCCGCCGGTGACCGAAATAGTGGCTTCGTCGAGGAACATAAGTGAAGTATAGAGGGGCTTACGAAACACTGCTTGAGATTCCTTGACCTTGCGGGTTTGGCACTCTAAACTTGCGAGTGCTAATTTCGCATTTTCCCCTACCTCTATGTCCAAGATCATCGGAATCGACCTCGGCACCACCAATTCCTGCGTCGCAGTCGTCGAAGGCGGCGAACCCGTCGTCATCGCGAATGCCGAAGGCAACCGCACCACGCCCTCCGTCGTCACGTACAAGGATGACGGCGAAATCCTGGTGGGCGTCACCGCCAAGCGGCAATCCGTGACGAACCCCAAGAACACGGTCTACTCCTCCAAGCGTTTTGTGGGACGGAGGTATGACGAAGTACAAGGCGAGGCGAAGCGCATGTCGTTCTCGGTGATTTCGGGCAAGGAGGGGCGCGCGATGATCGAGATCAACGGAAAGAAGCTCCTGCCGCAGGAAGTGAGCGCGCAGGTTCTGGCCAAGCTCAAGCGTGATGCCGAAGCCTACCTCGGAACGAAGGTCGAGAAAGCGGTGATCACCGTGCCGGCGTACTTTGACGATTCGCAGCGTCAGGCCACCAAGGAAGCCGGCGAGATCGCCGGTCTCGAAGTCGTGCGCATCATCAATGAGCCGACAGCCGCCGCGCTTGCCTACGGTCTGGACAAAGGACACGAGCACACGATCATTGTCTACGACTTGGGCGGCGGTACCTTCGACGTTTCGGTGCTCTCGCTCGGGGATGGTGTTTTCGAGGTGGTCTCCACCAACGGCGACACGCATCTCGGCGGTGATGACTTTGACCAGGTGGTCGTGGAGTGGATGCTGGGCGAATTCAAGAAGGAGCAGGGGATTGACCTCAGCAAAGACCCCATCGCGATCCAGCGTGTTCGCGAGGCGGCCGAGAAAGCCAAGATCGAACTCTCGTCCGCAACCCAGACCGAGATCAGTCTGCCCTTCATCACGGCGGACAGCTCCGGGCCCAAGCATCTCTCCCTCAAACTCTCGCGTGCCAAGCTGGAGTCCCTCGTGGCGGATTTGATCGAGAAGACCGTTGCGCCCTGCGAGGCCGCGCTCTCTGATGCCAAGCTCAAGAAATCCGAGATTCACGAGGTGGTGCTCGTCGGCGGCATGACGCGCATGCCCGCAGTGCAGGCGAAGGTGAAAGAACTCTTCGGACGCGAGCCGCACATGGGAGTCAATCCGGACGAAGTCGTGGCGATCGGGGCGGCGGTGCAGGGCGGGGTATTGGGCGGGGACATCCACAAGGATATCGTGCTCGTGGACGTGACGCCGCTCTCGCTCGGCATCGAGACGCTTGGTGGGGTCGCGACCAAACTCATTGAGCGCAATACCAAGATCCCGACGAAGAAGAGCCAGATCTTCTCGACCGCCGCGGATCACCAGCCGTCGGTGGAAGTCCATGTGGTTCAGGGCGAACGCGAACTTGCTGCGGACAACAAGTCCCTTGGACGCTTCATTCTGGACGGCATTCCGCCGGCGCCGCGTGGTGTGCCGCAGATCGAGGTCACGTTTGACATCGACACGAACGGCATCATGCACGTGACGGCCAAGGACCTTGGTACGAGCAAAGAGCAGCACATCCAGATCAAAGGTTCGACGGGACTCAGCAAAGACGAAGTGGAGCAGATGAAGAAGGATGCCGAGCTGCACGCCGAGGATGACAAGAAGAAACGTGAGCTCATCGACCAGCGCAATCAGGCGGATGCACTCGTGTTCAACTTAGAGAAGCAGATGCGCGAGCACGATGCCAAGATTCCCGATGACCTGAAGAAGAAGGTAAACACTCGCATCGCTGAAGTGAAAGAGGTCATGAAGAAGGAGGGCGCGACTGTTGATGAGATCAAGAAGGCGGCCGATGCGCTCTCAACCGAAGCGATGGAGATCGGCAAGCTCGTGTACGAAGCGGCGCAGAAGAAGGGGAGTGAAGGCGGGGAAGGTAAAGAAGGTAAGGAAAGTAAGGAAGGGAAGAAGGGGAAGGTCGTGGACGCAGAAGTTGTTGATGAGCAGAAATGAGCAGCGCCCCTTCGCGGGTGCGGTTTCGCGGACGTGGTGGTTTCAGGAAAGCGATGCCATGGGTTGCCCCCGATCGAGAAGGTGTGTCGCAGTTGTTCCGCCGCAGTACTTCTGCACCAGTGCCCGCAATGCCGAAAGGATTTCCGGAAGCGGATCAGCGGGATCAAGGCTCTCGACTACGAGAACGGCATTTTTCGTCTCCTGTGTCAGTTTGGTCCGGTCGGCTTCGCGCCAGTTCATTCTTCGACAGAGCACGCCTGCTGAATCTTTGTACACGACCTCGCCCGGCTCGGGCGGTTCGTTCTGGGATTCTCCGAGTGCGACGAACGGCTCCGTCCCCGTCGCGCGGTCCAGCACGATGTCCCCGGTGCACCGGTCCAGATCCTCTCCACCGACGGGTAGCAGGGATTGGAGCGACAGGACGTTGTAGATGTCCACGAAGGTGTTGATCGACGGCAGCGTTCCGCCTTTGAGCACCCGCTTCGCTAGCGCGAAGTGAGAGGGATAGTAGCGCTTGGGATTGTTGCCGAAGGCGCGGTGCGCCTCGAAGAACTGCACGATGTGGGGAGCGTCTTTGAAAGTCTCATCTGTGTACCGGGAGCGAAGACCGTTTTCTGCTTCGCGCAGGAGTGCTGCGATTTCAGGATGAGCATCCCTATTCGACGCGTCTTTGACAACGAGCGCACCCACGCGCAGAGCGGGCAAAAGATCGAAGATGGCGGAAATGATGGAAAATTGCACAGTGAGGAGAAAGAAAGATAAGTAGCACCTCTTCGCGGGTGCGGCGCATTAAATCAGAGTTTCTTCCCGACAAACTCAGCCAGTTCCACCCTTCGGCTTCGCTCAGGGTCTACGCCGGTGGATTGGAGAAGGTAGTTCATAGCGAGGCCCCGATATACTTTGCAAGTTCGACAAGCCGGCAGCTGTAGCCCCACTCGTTGTCGTACCACGCGAAGACCTTGGCGAGCGTGCCGCCGATGACCTGCGTTGAAAGCGCATCCACGATGCTCGAGCGGCTGTCTTTCTTAAAGTCCATGCTCACGAGCGCTCTCTTCTCGACGCCCAGAATGCCTTTCATCGGCCCGGCAGCCGCCTTCTCGAACGCGGCATTGATCTGCTCCACCGTGACGTTCTTTTTGAGGACGACCGTCAGGTCCGTAAGGCTGACCGTCGGGGTCGGCACGCGTACGGAGATACCGCTCAATTTCCCTTTGAGTTGTGGCAGGACCAGAGCGACGGCTTTGGCGGCGCCGGTTGTGGTGGGGATCATGTTGAGGGCGGCGGCGCGCGCGCGGCGCAGATCTTTGTGTGCGACATCCAGAATCACCTGATCATTGGTGTAGCTGTGGATCGTATTCATCAGCCCCACCTCGATGCCGAAGGATTCATCCAGCACTTTGGCCACGGGCGCCAGCGAATTGGTGGTGCAGGAGGCATTCGAAATGATATTCATTTTCTTCGCGTCGTACGTTCCTTCGTTGACGCCCAGCACGAACGTCCCGTCGATTTCGTCCTTGCCGGGAGCGGACAGGATCACCTTCTTCGCACCGGCCTTGAGGTGGAGCGAAGCATCTTCCTTCTTGCAGAACTTGCCTGTGCACTCCAGCACGATATCCACTTTGAGTTCCTTGTGTGGCAGTGTTGATGGATCTTTGGTCTGCGTCACGGTGATTTTCTTCCCTTTAACTGTCAGGACTCCATCCTTAAATGAGGCACCACAGTCGTAGTGCCCGTAGTTCGAGTCGAATTCGAGCAGATGAGCGAGCGTGGCTCCATCGCCCGGGTCATTGATGAGCACGACATTCATGTCGGGATGGTTTTCGAGGATCAGATGCAGCGCCTGACGGCCGATGCGCCCGAAACCGTTGATGGCGATATTCATAGAAGAGAGAGGTAAGACATAAGCTGTAAGATGTAAGCGCGAAACTTCCATCGTACGTTTTCCATCTTACATCTTTTCAAAAAACTTCTGCATCAGAAGAGTGTCCTTCTCCAGGAGCGATACAATACCTTGTCTTAATGTTTCTTCTGTCTATACTTGTTTTGTGAGTACTGATGCGAGAAGTGTTGAGGACAAGCTGGCGGAATTGCGCGCTCTCGATGCGCGGCTTGACGCAGTTGATCTGCTGCGTGATGATTCTCCGGAAGTAGAAGCGCTTGTTCAACGACTTCCAAAGGTTCTGAAAGACATTCTCGAAAACCATGAGCCTCAGGCGTTAGAGGTCATCCGAAGAGACGGGAATCTCTTTCGCAGAGTTGCCACAGATCTCCCTAAAGCTTGCGGTATGTGTTCTGCATCAGAAGAGTGTCCTTCTCCATGAGCGGAGACTCGCACACCACCACCCCCTCAATCTTCCGCTTCTTGAGGACGGTCAAAAAGTCCTTCCACTTCGCATCGCTCTTCTGAAGCGGCAGGTGATTGCGCTCGCCCTTGGCCGTATAGGCGATCCCGGAGAAGTGCATGTGGACGTGCTTGAGCGTACCTGTTCCCAAGTGCGTTGCATAAAGATCGAACATGTCGTTCCATTCCTTCGTAGAATTCACCTTGCCGTTCTCACGCGCGTGCATGTGTGCGGGATCCACGCAGGGATAATTGCCGAATTCTTTGCTGATTTTCAGGACGTCTTCCAGCGTGCCGAACTGTGTCGGTTTGCCCATGGTTTCGTAGGCCAGATTCACATGCGGAAAGAGGGCGGCTTTGTGTTTCATGATGTCCTCCGTCGCCCTGCGGACATTCTCCAGAACTTTTTCCGGCGGCAGACCCAGATTGAACGCGGCGTGCACGCACACGGATCTGGCCCCGCAGAGCTCGGCCATGGAGAGCGCGTCTAAGACCCGTCGCTTGCTCGCGGCGAGTTTTGCCTTGTCGGGTGAGTTCAGATTCACGAAGTACGGCGCATGTACGGTGAGTGTGATGCCAAGCGTTTCCGCCGTTTCGCGGATCTCAGTCATGCGCTCCTCGTTCTTGGGAACATTTTGCACCCACTCGATCTCTAAGGCAGCGATCCCAAGTTTTTTCGCTTGAAGTAAGCCTTCCACGGTGCCTCCGGGAGAAGGGGTGGAGTGAGGAGTGCCGGCGACGGCGAAGTGGAGAGGAATACTGGAATAATAGAATATTGGAGTACTGGAGCAAGCCCGACCAGTCACTCGCCCTAATGCAAGAACGAAGATTTTCCTGCCGGTTGCTTTCCCAGTACTCTAGTACTCAAGTACTCCCGTGCATGCCCCTCTCCAAAGACATCATCACCAACACTCTGGCAACGAAGCAGGGCGAAGTTGCGTACCAGATTGTCGAAAAGCTCACCGATGCCGGCTTCGATACGTGGTGGGTGGGCGGTGGAGTGCGCGATATGGCTTTGGGCGGATTTCCGATTGATATCGATATCGCCACCGAGGCATTACCTGATCAGGTACGCGCCCTTTTCCCCAATACCGTCGGTTCCACAGGCGAACAGTTCGGGAGTGTGATCGTGCGTATCAGGGGGCTCAACATGGAGGTGACGACCTTCCGTGAGGATGACGAGGTTTCTGACGGCAGGCATCCGGAGTCCGTAGTCTTCGGCAAGCGCGAGCAGGACGCGAAGCGGCGCGACATCACGATCAACGCGCTCTACTGGAATCCGATTTCGCGCGAGCTCTACGATCCTTTCCACGGCGAGGCGGACCTCAGAGAGCGCCTCATCCGTTTCATCGGCGATCCCGCCGTGCGCATCCGTCACGACGCGCTTCGACTGCTGCGCGCGGTCCGTTTCCGGGCGCTCATCGCCGGTCAGTACCACCCCGACACCTATCGCGCGCTCACGGAACTGGCACATCTGGTCGAATCGCTCTCGGGGAGCCGCTGTCTCAAGGAGCTCGAAAAGATGCTTACATGTCCCCATCCCGACCGGGCGTTCGAGGACCTGTGGGAGACGCGGATCTTGAGTTACTTGATGCCGGAGCTTTATGCCTGCAAGGGGATCGCGCAACCCAAGGATTACCACCATGAGGGTGACGTGTGGGATCACACCACGATGGCGCTCAAGGCATTCCTGCCGGAGCATGGGTCGGACGTGCGCTTTGCGGCGCTTCTCCATGACATCGGCAAGGCCGTGACGTTCAAGACGAAGGAGCGGATTCGTTTCGACGAGCACGCGCCGGTTTCGGCGGATCTGGCGGATGCCGTGCTCCACCGGCTGCAGGCGACGGGCAGTCGCATCCGCAAGGTTCACTGGCTGATCGCGCATCACATGATGATGGGGTTCTTTGCCGACATGAATGCGGAGCGCAAGTCGCACTGGTACTTTCACCCGTGGTTCCACGAGCTCCTCGATCTCTTCTGGCTCGATATTGCCGGCACCGATCCGCAGGATTATTCCCTCTACGGATCGATCCTGCAGGACTATCATCACTTCTTGGACGAGCATCCCCGTCCTCCCAAGCAGCTGCTTTCGGGTGAGGAGATCATGGAGATCCTCGGCCTTGCTCCCGGTGAAAAAGTCGGTCAGATCATTGAAGCCCTGCATGAAGCGCAGATTCGCGGTGAGGTCACGAAGAAGAGTGAGGCGCGGGAGTTCATCATGAGAATGAAGAAGTAAGAATTATGAATTAGGCACGGATTTTTTTTAATTCTTCATTCATGATTCTTCATTCTTTCCCCATACGACGGATTCTTTCGAAAGTCTTCCTTTCTGCTAAGCTTGCACCGTGGGCGAGTAGCTCAGTTGGTCAGAGCACGGGACTTATAAGCCCGCGGTCGGTGGTTCAATTCCACCCTCGCCCACCACGTAAAATCGCTCGCAGCGAAGCGAGAAGTGATTTTACGTGGGACGTGAGACGTGGAACCGAAGGTTCATTACGTCTTTTACGTCCCCGCTCGCGATCACGTGGCGCAGCCACAATTTCCTATCCGGTTCTAATATCTTTCAACACGGCCCACCATCCGACTCCGTCCTTCGGACTACGCCGTGATGGTCTGAGAGCCAGAAAGCAGCAATGTGTGGTGAGGCACGGCGTAGCGAAGCGAAGACGGCCCACCCTCGCCCACCATTCGATTCGCGCCTCAGCGCTCGTTCATGGTCCCGCCACTCGGCTGCGCTCGGGGCTCGACCACTCTTTCGTAAATCGGGATGCGAATTCCCACTGGGAGACGCTATTTTCCTCAATCACTGTCACTTGACAGAAATTCATTGAATCGTAAAATTATTACCTTCCTCACATTGCCCATGCCCATAACCCTCGGTGAACTCCTTACCCTCCAAAAGAAATTGCACAGCCCTGCCATTGTCGAGCATCCTGATGTAGAAGATGCACGACGCTTGCTCCAAGAGAAAATTGAGCAGGCCGTCACGCGCATTGTCCCGCAACATCTTTTTACCCTGGAACGCGAACACGGTTGGTCTGCGTCCTTCGCGAAATCGCTGGAAACATATGAACGGTTCGGTTTGTTTGAGGGAAGCACGGGAGCGAAGGATGCACTCATGAGTCCCAAGGAGGTGCGGGACGCTGCTCCAAGCATTGGAAGCGTCATGGATGCCCTGAAAGCTCGTCCGGAATTGCTCGCCAAGGTCGAGCAGGGATTTACCAGAGTCCATCCTGTTCCCTTTGGCCTTTCTCCGACTGTGCTGAAGGGTGCGATGGGCAGTGCCATCACGCAGTACCATGCCGCCGGAAAACTCGGATCGAGCGACGGGACAAAACTCGAACTCGACGCGCGGGAGCCCGTTTGGATGTGGGATGCCTATAAAGGTGCGGATACCAACGGTTCATTGGTGTATTTCCCAGAGCGTTTCGATGCGAATAATCATGGAGGCAAGACCAAGAAAGAAATTCTTGCCGCTTCGCAGTTCCCCGGTTGGCAGGTACTCCTCTTGGAGAACATGCTTGACATTCCGCGTGAGGGCACGGGTCAGGTCGTGGGTGGACGGCAGCAGATCGAAGCCAATCACAAGCCGCATGAATACCTTGAATTGATGCGTGCTGAAGGTCATGCACTCGAACAAGGTCTGACCCCTGAAGCATGGCAATCACTGTTCCTCACGCGCCTCGTGGAAACCGATGGAGAAGTTCTCGACGACTACCGCTCCGGTGCCACTTGCTTCTGCACGGGGGCATACTTCCCGTCTTCCGGCTTTGTCCCGTTCGTGTACTGGAATCGCGACTGCAAGCAGGCGGGCGTGGGCAGGGACGATCCGAGGTGTAGCGATCCCGATGCTGGTTCCCGCGTCGGGGTGAGGGTATTGTGAACCGAGGATGTGCTGCGAGACTTTTTTTCGGGGAGGTACGCTGTCCGCAGTTCAAGAGTGGTGGTTCACGAAGCTGATAAAACCGCTCCACATCGCGCAAATCCGTGGTATCATTCCTTCTCAGATGAAAGCCACGAATCTCCTCGCCATTGTCTGTCTTTCGTTCCTGACTCTCGGTGCACCGGTACAGGCACACGCTGCGACGTGGGATTTCCTCTTTACCGATCTCTCGTGGCCTGAGGAGACAAGCCCCGTGAGCGGTACGTCGCAGGGCGGATCAATCGGGAACTTCGTGACGTCGGGAATAGTGGAGGGAACATCGACTTCCTCAAGCGGGTTCTGGGATTTTCTCTTCACAGACCTCAAGTGGCCCGACACAACATCCTCGGCTATCGGAGGACTGTGAGGAGGGGAGTGTGTTTATGATTATGAAACCTTCCTTTACTTTGACATATAATTTTTGTTTCACAATATCATTTGTGAGTAAGGGATTAAGAGATGTCTTTATACTAATCGTTGAATTTTCCCCCATTCATTCAATGTGGTACAAGAAATTCAACCTTTCGGTTCCGGCGTATATTGCCGTGCTCCTGATAAGTTGCGTCGCGGGTGTTTCTATTGCGGACGCTGCGAGCCGGTTCTGGAGGGGTGGCATGAACAACAGCAACCAGTACGAGAATCCCATGAACTGGTCGGCAACGCTGGGAGGGGATGGTGGTGTGGCCGTTCCGACTTCTGCAGATAATGTCTATTTCATGAATAACTTTTCCGGTGCCACTCTCATCGGGAAGAATGTTTGGATCAAGAGTCCTGCCATCGTGAAGGGGCTTGTCATCAACCAGAACATGACAGGGACGATCCTCATTGGAACCGGATCCCTCAACGTCGGGGCGGACAGCATCCGGATGGGGAGCGGCCGCCTCATTGGGAACACCGGGAACATTTCTATTGCCGGCGGCTTCGTCATGACAGGAGGCATCGTCCGTCTGGGAGCAATGAATCTCTCTCTGTCAGGCAGTCTTGCGATTTCGAAAGGTGTCACTTCTTCCTACACGCAAATTGTGTCTACGGGATCACTGGTGTTCAGCGGCCGGTCTGCCGATCAGGACTTCGTCATGGGTTCCGGCATTGTCGGTTCTCTGAAGAATCTGACTCTCAACAACACGGCTGGCGGGACGGATGACGACATTATCGTCAATGCTTCCTATCTTGCGCTTTCGGGTGCGCTGACGATCACGCGGGGGAACCTTGATCTTGCGGCGAACAACGTGATTCTCTTGGCGGATAGCGGCGTGACGTTGGCGGCGAATGCACAGGCGACGCTGACCAGCGATGCGAATATCACGGCATCCGGCCACATCGTCGCGGGTGCGGGTGCGGCTTTCGTGCTCTCGACGAATACCTTCACCCTGAACGGCGTCAATCAGAATCTCGATACCAATAATTCCCCGTTCTATAACCTCACGATCGGATCCAGCGGTACGGCGACTCTCACCAGTGATCAGAGCGTGACGCACACTCTGCAGGTCAATACGGGATCGACACTCAATCTCAATGGTTTCACGCTCTATGCCACGGGCGCCACGATCATCAACTACGGAACGATCACAGAGGGGGCAAGCAGGATTGAGCATAACGCGACCGTTCTCATTACCGACTCGAGTTATGCGGAAGACAACACGCTCTCTGTTGGGACTATTTATCTCTCAGTGGCCGATGGTGATGAGAATATCGATGGAACGACGCCGGATACGTTTACGGCTACGGTCTCTCTATCGAACGGGGATTCGGAATCCGTGACGCTCACGGAATCGTCAAACAACTCCGGTGTCTTCCGTGGTTCCATTCCGTTGACGTTCGGAGTCAATTACGTCGCGTCCGATGGTGGGTTGGAAGCAACAGGGACATCGACCATGACCCTTTCTTACACGGATGCGCAGGATGCCGAAACGGCGACGGATTCGGGTACCTATACCGCATCCTCTTCCTCTTCAACGAGTTCTAGTACGACCGGCGGTGCTTCCGGAGGACGGAGAGGCAGCGGCGGGGGCGGTGGAAGCACGATGTATAGCGCCAGTGTCACAACACAGACATCTCAGTCATCAGCGGCTGCTGTTGGCGGGGATCTGCCGCAGGTGCGGGGCGATCTTTCCGTCACAATTGGAGGTCAGTCCCTCGTGTTCCACGATGTGCCGGTTACCCAGTGGTTCGCTCCATACGTTCTATCGCTCGTCAATGCAGGGATTGTCTCGGGGTATCGGGATGCGCAGGGGGGGCTCACGGGGGAATTCAAACCAACGAATAACGTCACCTACGCAGAGCTCGCGAAAATGGCCGTGGAAGCAGCAGGGCTCACTGCGCGTGTGGATAAGACACCGCAGAATCGTTCGGCGAGGGGTCAGTGGTCCTCCGGGTACATTGCCGCGCTGGAGGAGCGTGGGGTGTCCGTCTTTTCAGCCCCCGGATTGGATGTGAATACGGTGGCATCGCGTGGAGCGGTTCTGCAGGTTATCCAGGAAGCATTCGGGCGTTCCATTCCTGATGCGCAGGGAGGAGTCTACAGTGATGTTACTGCTCAGACGGTGCATGCGGGGGCCATTGAGTCCGCTACGTCTGCCGGCATTGTTTCCGGCGATGACGGTACGTCGACCTTCAGACCCACTGCCTCCATCAACCGGGCTGAAGTGAGCAAGATCATCGTGAAGGCAATGCAAACGTACCGAGGGCAGTAAGTTCCTTTTCACCATGAACGAAAGCGGGCACGATGCTGAATGAAGCATTGTGCTTCGCCGTGCAGCGGAAGACATTTCAAAAAAAAGACTCCAAGACATGAAGCTGATCATTTCTTCACTTCTCCTCCTCAACCTTCACGGTGAACTTTTGTTCAAACTCTCCCGCCTTGAGTGTCGCCTCGAAGGTTCCGATTGCCTTGATGTGCTCGGGGAGGACGATGGCCGATGAATCGGCCTGAATCTGCAGTTGCTCGGCAAGTGCTTCAGCAATGTGCTTCTCGGTGATCGCGGCGTAGAGCTTGCCGGTCTTGGTGATCTTGCGGCGGAAAGTGAGCTCCCGACCCGCGACCTTGCCAGCCACGCTCGAGCGCAATGCCATTTCGAGCTGCTTCTCCTCCGCGCGGCGCTTGATCTCTTCGGCATAGCGGCGGCGTACCGTCGGAGTTGCAACGAGGGCACGGCGATCCGGGAGAAGGCAATTTAAGGCAAAACCGTCTCCCACGACCAGCAGGTCGTTCTTCTTTCCTATGCCCGGGACGTCTTGGAGGAGGAGGATTTCCATGGGTGAACTTGAGTTCACAAAGCCGCGAGAGTTTACGGATCAGACCTCGTGCTGTCAAGGGTCAAGTTTTATTCACCTATCATTTGATTTGGGCTTATTGAACTGAGAAAAGCCAAGGAAAGAAGCTCCACCAGCTCTTTGAAGGTTTGAATTGACGTTCCTGAAGGATGTACCACTTGTGCAGGGTCAAGAACCGATCGGAATGCAGGGAAGGATGCCCGATAGAGACATTGTGTACATCCTGATGGTACGCAAAGGTGTAGAGTGGGGAATAGAGGAAGACCGCAGGAACATCCTCTGCGAGAACCGTGCGCAGTTCGCTGAGGGCTTCCTGACGCTCCTTTTCGTTGAACGTCTGGCGAATCTGCGTGAGGAGCGTATCGGCCTTGAAGGACGAGTACTGGGAGAAGTTGTAGGCGTCGAGTTGCAAGCCGGTGGGGGTTTCTTCCGGTTGCTGGACACCGTCAGAGTGCCAGTAGGGGTAACTGTCGAGATTATCGAGGAGCGATTGCCCGAACAGGAGGATGTCGTAATCGCGACTGATGAGTTTCTTCTCGAACGCCGCGCGCGTATCGGGGATATCGATGACGATTTCAACGCCCAGTGCGGCCCACTGGTCGCGGATCACTTCAGCTGTCTTGCGGTATGTAGGCGGGGAGGAGCTGGTGAGGAGATGCAGGACGAGCCGCTCGCCACGGTCATTCACGCGGATATCCGACTTGTCGTTCTCTCCCCTCCGCCGCAGCATGCCCTGTTCGACAGCCAGATTCTGTACGGTGATGCGTTCTTCGGGAGGGAGAGCGCCTGAGCGGGAATCAATGAATTGCTGCAGCAGGATCTGTTCCGCGGAAGCGCGTCGGTACTCCTTCGTGTTCGTTGTGCGCCAGACGTACACCGTATCGAGCACTTTGCCCTTCGGATCGAAAAGCTGCACGAGATTCTGTCCGAGTTTGAGGGAGCCGGTCCCTCCGGTGGTGGACAAGGCTACGATCCAGCTTCCGGATGCGGCCGGATGCTTTTGGATGGGAAGACCGTTCACCGTTGCTCCCATCTTCACCTGTGCCAGTGATCCCGTGAGCGTCAGCGCCGCCCCCGTATCGAGCAGGACAATGGGATCCGCACGGAGCGCACCCGTGTCATTGGTTTCCCGGATTTCCAGCAGGCGCTGGAGACGTACTTTCTCGGGCAAATTCCACTTGGATTCGAAGAGGGCGCCTTGCGCGGCAATCGGATTGTAGTTGTACCGCCAGTTACTGGTGTCGAGTTCGAGGAGGGGGGTGTCGACGATCACGCTCTCGCCGAGCGTCTCCACGATGGCCTGCTTGTTCGTTCCCAATTGCAGACCCAGTCGCAGTTTGGCGTCCTGCAGGAAGGGATGTCCGAGATTGAAGAAGAGCGCCACGTACTGCGGGAGCGAGTAATTGATGGCGACGAAACGTCGCGGAACGATCGGTTCGCCTTTGTCATTGCGCGGGACCAAGCGCACACCGTCTAAGTTGCGGATATCGGCGAGCAAAGTTGGGTAATCCGGGAAGATGCGGAAGACGATGCGCTTGATGAAGTAATCGGGGTCGATGGGTCGGGGGAAGCGCTCCAGAGTCACCTCGGTCGAAAGGTCGGTCTGCACAAGGCTTTTGAATGCGTAGGGTCCGGCACCAATGGGCTTGAGACCGAAATCGAGCGTCTGATCGATCTTGCGGACAGGAACACCCTCGAAGGAACGCTCGGGGAGCAAGCCCAATGTGAGGTTACTTGCAAAGAAGCTGTATGGTTCATCCAAGACGAAGCGGACCGTTCGTGCGTCAACTTTCTCCACCTTTACGCCCCGAAAGTTCTCGCGCAGGAGCGAATTGGGGAAATCGGCGTTCTGGATGGTTTGAAAGGTGAAGAGCACGTCTTCCGGCGTGACCGGATGCGGTGATTCTTCGGTGGAATCATGCCACAGGATGTTGTCTTTGAGGGTGAGCGTGTACACGCGGCCATCGCGACTGACCGCGAACGTCGCCAGATCATCCTCGATTTTCTTCGATTCGGGATTGTATTTGAGAAGGCCAGAGAAAACGAGGGAGACGATATCCCGGTTCACGTTGTTCGTGACGGTGAACCAGGGATTTAAGGGTTGGAACTGACTGACGGATCCCTCGATGTACGTTCCTCCGCGCTCGGGCACGAGCTCCGTATTCGCCGTGTAGAACCGGCGAAGGAGCAGAAGGAGCGCGAGGAAAAAGATGAGCGCGAGGAAGCGCAGAGCCCACTTTTGGAAGTGGAACACAAATCGGAACAATTGGCGCGGGTCAGACACCACAAAAGAGGAAGGAGAAACGTGAGCGGTACGTCACACGTACCACTGCAGTACCGAGAGTGCGAAGAAGATGATGCTGAGCCAGATGCTGATCTGATACAGCAGTTTCTCGGCTCCGCGTCGTTGCACGTAGCTCGTGCCGATGCCGCCGAACGTTGCAGAGAGACCGGCTGCGCGGTGCTGAAGGAGAATCGTGAACGAGAGGAGGAGGCTCACGACCACGAGGATCGAATGGATGATCGTCATCCCCTGGATTCTAGAGGAGGGGAGAGGAATGGGCAACGTCCCCGCACGTTTTTTGCTTCATGGAGAACATTTCTTCTTCGTTTTTTGTTGGTGGGTGGTACAGGAGTCGAACCTGTGACCTTCTGGGTGTAAACCAGACGCTCTAAACCAACTGAGCTAACCACCCGGCACCTCTCAGGATAGCAAAACCTGTTTCCCAGCAAATTTATAAGATATTCGTCATTTCTCATGCAACAAAGGAATTGACAAATATACCAAAAGCATCTAAAGTAATCGCCATTTTGTTTCCCAACCCCTGTCATGCGTACGTTCAGCCGATTGCAGATTCTCGCTGTACTTAGCCTCGTTGCCGGCCTTGCAGTGGGTGTGCACTCCCTCGTCGTTTCCGTCCCATCGCTTACCGCCTTGGCTTCGACCGAGGATCGTCACATCTTCCTCACCCTCACGGATGGGGTGGATACCGTACAACCGGGTGGGTCCCTCACGTACGTTACGACGGTGCGTTCGGATTCCCAGAGTGTGGAGCTGGTGGATGTCACGCTCACACTTCCGGCGTATGCGAACCTCGTAGAGGCGAACGATGCGGGTCGGCGCGAGGGCAACGTGATCGTGTGGAATAACGTCGCCGTGAGTCCGGTCATCGGACGGCGGCTTGTCGTGAGTATCTCCGTGGATCCGTATGCTGAGATCGGAGGCGCAATGACTGCTGAGGTCGCCTGTGATGGTGAGCGTGCGGCGGATACGACTACGATCGCTGGGTCACGTTTGGTGCCTGTTCCTCCTGAACTTCGGTTGCGCATCAGTGATGGCAAGGATTATGCCGGACCGGACGAAGAGCTGCGCTACGTGCTGACAGTGGAGAATCTTTCGGATGTTGATCGTATCTTCGAACTCCGCGGGGAGCTTCCCTCAACGGTTTCATTTCTTGCGGCTACTGGCCAGTACCAGGAGCAGGACGGTTCTGTGGTCTGGAGGGATCAGCTCATTCGTTCGGGCGACGTGCGCACCTTCGAAGTAATGGTTGTCGTCGAGCACGATGCGGTGGACTTTACGAATATCGTTTTCAAGGCATCCGTCGATGGCATTCCTTCCAGTGATACGACGGTCGTCCAGCGTCAGCCGGTCATTGAGGATTTTAGCATCACGGTATCGGATGGCTTGAGTGAGGTGTCACCGGCTTCGTCCGTGATGTATCAAATCCATCTGCGGAATAATGATGATATCCTTGCGACGGGACTGTCCGTGAGCGCCGCGCTTCCGGTCTATGCGGAATTCATGGAAGCTTCGAACGGCGGTATCTGGACGGGCAATAACGTTCGCTGGAGCAACCTTACCGTGAGCCCGCACGGCGAGCGTACACTGACGATCGGTGCCCATGTGCGCACGGATGCCCCCTTGGGAACGACGCTGCGCATGACTGCAGAAACGCAGGGTTTGGTGGGCGTGGATCTCACCAAAGTGGTGTCTGGCACTCCTTCGCGCAACACGCTCCCTGAAGCTCTCCTCACGAAGACGGCAGACCGCAGCGAGGTGAGGCCGGGCGATACCGTGACGTACACGGTGACTCTGCGCAATAACACGGACTGTGCGTTCCGTGCCGTGCGCGTGGAAGATCGGTTCGATAGCCGTTTCATGACGGTACTCGGTGCGGAGGGTGGTCAGATGCAGAATGGCCAACTCGTCTGGAACATTCCGGAGCTCGCTCCCAGTCAGGTCTGGACTGTTCGCTACAGCGTGGAGATTTCCTCAAGAGCGCCGCAGGGCTTTGAGCTCGATAACGTCGTGATGGCGTCGGGAGAAGGTTTGGAAACGATTTCTCTCACCGAGAAGGTGTACACGAGCCGACTCGGAGTCGTGCGCGGCCTCCCGCCGACTGGCGTGGCCTTCGATGCGATCTTCCTCGCGCTGTCTGGTCTCGCAGGCATGGTACAGACATTGTTCCTGAAGAGAAAATTCAGCTTTGCATAGAGAGCGAGGTTCGCAACCTGTGAATCAAAAGCGCGCCGCAAGGCGCGCTTTGAAAAAGCGTAGGTTTGCCTTCCATGATTACGTACCGCTCATCGCATTGAGGATCTGTTCCATCAGGTCGATGATATCCGAGAAGGAAAGCTGGAAGGGGATGTCTAAAAGCCGGGCGATGAAGAGGACGAGGAAGTAGGCGATGAAGGCCACCACAAGCCCGACGATCGAGTAGCGGATGGTGTGGACGGCTTTCTTAATCTTGTCCTCATTGCCGGCGGAGAGAATGAAGGAGATGCCGCCGATGATAATGAAGACTAAACAGAGGATCGTGGCGGCGATGAGGCCGAGCGCGATAAAGACTGAGATGATTTCCATGGCGTTACCGCCTTCGAGGAGCTCGCGAAGCATCGGAAAAGTGGGGAAAAAAAGAGAAATACTCAGGCGGCGTTTACCGCTGAGTTGGGTTCAAGAATCTTCAAGTTCACGCGTTCCGAGGCGTTGCCGCCGATGATCCTGATCAGTGTACGCAGCGCCTTGACGGTCTGCCCGCCCTTGCCGATGAGCTTACCCATGTCGCGTTCGCTCACGCGGATGGTGAGGAGGATCCCGAGCTCGTCTTTCTTCCCTTCAATGGAAAGCTGATCCTTATCCTCGCAGAGGGCATCAAGGACGTAGGAGAGGAAGGCGTAACCCGGAAGTGTTGCTGTGTCTTCTGACATATGTGCCAGTCTAGTCGGGTTTGAACCCGATGGGAAGCTCCTCACGCCGCAGGGGCTGCCGGTGCTTCCTGTGTGGATGCTGCAGGGGCTTTCACGGCTGCCGGAGCGGCTTCGGCCGGAGTTTCGCCTTTAGATTTCTTCTTGGTGTAGCGCTCGATGTACTTCTCCATTCCTTTCATACCTTCTTTCTGGAAGAGTCGTGCCGCGGTGTTGCTGACGGCGGCGCCGCGCTTCATCCAGAATTCCACGCGCTCTTTCTTCACTTCGAGGACGGCGGGCTTGCGGGCAGGTAAAAAGTGCCCGAGAATTTCGAGAAACTTACCCTTCACCGGTCGCGCCTTCTCGGCGACGACGAGACGGTAGGTGGGCAGATTCTCCCGGCCGGTGCGCTGTAAGCGGATGATGAGCATAATTCGTGAGAGACAAACCTACGGTTTTTCTCTCACGGGCTCTTTTTTCCCTGAGAGGTGCGGCTCCAGCGCGGGAACCCGCGAGACCCGCGCTTCGCCGCGATTATTCTATTTCGGCGGAGCAAGATTTACTTGCGAGTTAGAAAGAGGCACGCCTGTACCGTAAACAGGCTGGCTGAGTGTAAAGAAGTGCGATGAGCCGTGCAAGCAGGAATGTTGCTTTCCTGAGGGGATTTTTCTCTCAGGCGTGCTTGCGCGTCCGGACGAGGCGGATGGTGCGAACGGGAAGAAATCCGCATTCCTCGCGCAAAAAGACCTTCAGATGAGGAAGAGCGTCGAGGCATTGCCGTGCGGCCGCAGAATCTTCGCATTCAATGAGCAGGGTGCCGTCTTCCTGCATCGAACGTGGAGTGACCGATGTGCGAATGTTCGGGAGATACTCCGCAATCCAAGCTCGAGCACGGTGGAGGACGAGCGCCGCGTCTGCGTGTTGCTTCAGACCTTTGGTTTGCAGGACCCCGGGCAGAATCTGGCTGACACGATCCATGCGTGAGTGGAGGAGAGCGCATTATACTGCATGCTTTGGAAAAGTGGAATCACGAACAGGATGACAAAGAGTACAAGGAGAACAAAGAAGACAAGGATTTTAAAGATTCCTTGTACTCCTTGAACTCTTTGTACTCTTCGTCTTCTTTGTACTCCTCGTCTTCGTCCTGTCTCAGGTAGGATGACGCTCATGTCGAAACATGCACCCGCTCTCCTCTTCCTCGATCAGTACGGTGAAATCGGCGGAGGTCAGAGGATTCTTCTCAATCTCGTCGGCGCTGCCCGCGCGCGCGGATGGACGGCCGACGTGCTGTGTCCTTTGGGTCCGCTCGCGGATGCCGCGCGCGCTTCGGGCGCCACAGTGCATTCCCTTGAGACACTCCCAATGCGAAACGGTCCGAAATCCTTGTGGTCACTCTTCCGGGCTGGAGTGCTTTCGCGTCGGCTTGCGAAACAGCACCGCTCACTCGCGCAGGAGTGCGATCTGATCGTGGTCAACGGTCCTCGCACACTCGCCGTCGCACGCGCGTGGGTGCGGGAACTCCACAAACCTGCGTTGCTCTATCTGCACGGCTTCTACGGCCGGGTGGAGAACATGCTCATCCGTTCGTTTCTCGCGCTGCCGCACACGGCTGCCGTCGCTCCCTCGTCGCTGGTCGCAGCTCCGTTCTTCCGTCTTCGCAATATTCATACGATCAATAACTGGGTATCGCGGGAATTTCTCGACGTTCCTCCCAATTCCGGACGTCTGCGTCAGGTGCTTGGCATCACGGACACGCTTCCGATTGTCTTGGTGCCTGGACGCTTCTCGCCCAATAAAGGACAGCGGCTTGTGCTCGAGGCGTCGAAACTCCTCTCCGCTATTCCCTGTCATTTCGTGTTCGCGGGGGCGCCACTATTTGAAGAGCAGGGGAGGGAAGTGGCGGAGGAACTTGAGGCCGCGGCCGGGCGCTCTCCGGAGAGAATCCACGTAACGTATTGGAAGGAATCCATGCCGTCCCTCTATGACGGGGCGAACATTGTCGTTGTTCCTTCGGTGTGGAAGGAACCCTTCGGTCTCACGGCCATTGAGGCCATGGCGCGCAGACGTCCTCTGATCGTGACGGATCGCGGCACGCTGCCGGTTATCGCGGATTACGGCAGGGCGGCGCGGGTGACGAAAGCGGATGCGTTGGAAATCTCCTCGGCTCTGCGTGAGTACTTTAAAGATCCGGCATCTTGGCAGGCGAGAACGACATCTGCACGAAAGCGAGTGGAGGACACGTATCATCCTGATTCACGTCAGCGTGAAATTCTGCAGGTCTTTGAATCTCTCTCAGCATCATGACGATTGGGGAACTCATCCGTGCAAGCGGCCTGTCTTCTCTTGAGGCCGAAGTGCTCGCGGCAGCTGCATTGAAACGAAATCGTGCGTGGATCATTGCGCATGGCGAGAAAAAACCGACTCAGAAACAGTGTGCACAGATTTCCGTGTATTTTGACCGAAGACGTGCGGGCGAACCCGTCGCATACATCACCGGGTCGCGTGAATTTTTCGGCAGGGATTTCAGTGTGACTCCGGCGGTGCTGATTCCCCGTCCAGCGACGGAAGAACTCGTGCGCGTCGCGCTGTCGTTTCTCGATCACCCGCGAACGGAAAGTGTTAAGGCAGATTCCGGCATTGTCATAGTGTCGCGTGTGCTCCGGCCCAAGCTGCATCCTCGCGTCGTCGTGGACACAGGAACAGGTTCCGGCTGCATCGCGATCACACTGGCTCTGGAGCGTCCGGATATTCAGGTGATTGCAACGGACATCAGTGCAGAGGCACTGAACGTCGCGCGCGCGAATGCCGATCTTCACCATGTCACCGATCGTGTGAGTTTTCTTGAAGGAAAGGATCTTGATCCGGTGCAAGACCTCAAGGAGCCGTTCCTCTTGGTTTCGAACCCGCCATACATTCCGGAAGATCGAGTGCTGCAACGGGAAGTGGCGGAGTTTGAACCGAAGCTGTCACTCTTTGGCGGGGAGGACGGCGTTGACATGCTGCGCAGAATCTCGGCCCAGGCGAGGCAACATCCATGCTGCGCGGGAATGGTTTTTGAATGCGAGAGAGAACAGGCGGAAGTGCTTCTCAAGGAACAGAAGAATTGATAGTGTGTAGGTGTGCAGAAGCTCCTCAAGTCCCTCGGTCCCGTCTGTGCCGTCATCGGCGCCCAGTGGGGGGATGAAGGCAAGGGCAAGGTGATTGATCTTCTCGCGGAACACTACGACACAGTCGCGCGTGCGTGCGGCGGCGCGAATGCCGGCCACACTATCGTCGTCAAAGGCACGAAGCACATTTTTCATCTGCTTCCGTCCGGCGCGCTCCATCCGCACACGACCGTCGTCATCGGGTCGGGATTGGTGTTGCATTTGCCGACACTGCTCGAAGAGATCCGGCTTCTGAAAGAAGCAGACATTGATGTTCTTCCGCGCCTTTTCATTTCAGAAGAAGCGCACATTGTGTTTGAGTTTCATAAAGCCATTGATGTCGCGCTTGAGGAAGAACGACGCAAGCGGGAAGGAAAGGGCATCGGCACCACCGGACGCGGCATCGGGCCGGCATACACGGATAAAGCGTCGCGGGATGGAACGCGCATGCAGAGCCTCAAGGGGGACATGCGTCCGATTCTCGATCGTCATGCCGGGCGCGTGCAGCGCTTGTACGGCGTCGCGGTGGATAGCGAGAAAGAGCTTGCCGCTCTCGCGCCGGCGCAGAAGCTCTTGAAAGATCGCATCGTCGATACCGTTTGGCTCCTCCATGGTAAGTTGCAGCAGGGCAAGACGCTCCTCATCGAAGGCGCGCAGGCGAGCCTGCTCGATCTCGATCATGGCACGTATCCGTACGTCACGAGCAGCCAGACCACCAGTGCGGGTGCCTTGCAGGGATTGGGTCTGCCGCCGCGAGTTCTTACTGCCTGCATTGGGGTGACCAAAGCCTACTGCACGCGGGTCGGCGAAGGTGACTTCATGACGGAAGTGTTGGGAGAGACAGGCGACCGGCTGCGCAAGCGGGGAGGGGAGTACGGTTCCACCACGGGTCGTCCCCGCCGCTGCGGGTGGCTCTCGATCCACGATCTCAAGCGATCCGCCATGATCAACGGCTTCACGCATTGGAATATCACCAAGCTCGATGTTCTGGATGAGGAAGCGGAGATTCCGGTCTGCACGGGAGTTTCCACTGATGGCAAGGCGCAGTGGAAGAAGATGGCGGGCTGGAAGACAGCAACGGTCGGGATCACGGAGTTTGCGAAGTTACCGAAAGAAGCGCAGCAGTATCTGCAGTTCATCGAAAAGGAAACCGGCGTTCCGGCATCCCTCGTCGGCACGGGGCCGGGGCGGGAGCAGATGATCGTGCGGGAATAACCTCATGGAGTGTTGTAATGAAGCGGTATTCCCGGTATGATTCTATCGTGTCGCAAAAACAAGAGGTGATCACTGACGCAGTACAAGAAGCGCAGACAGCCGTCGGTGCGCAATCCTATATGGATGTGGACTTTATGTTTCGGAGCCATTTTCAGGATTTCTGCAGCTCTCTCCCGCAGCTTTTCCCTTCTTCCGCTGCAGGCGGCAGCGGTGTCCGAGAGGGAATCTTGAACCTGTGTGATCGGAGCCGGGCGATGCGGTTTCAAGTCGGTAGACTCGATCATCCGAAATCTTTTCCGCCTGAGGTGAAGGGGGCAGTGCAGAACCTTTTCGGCCTTACGGCCAAACGCGTTTCCGAGCTGGGTTTTCCCGACCATGCGGCGGTCGTTGAAGCAGATTTGATGTTGCTCACTCTCCCCACTTCAGTTTCGTTCTGAGGGTAGAGAGGAACGTATCCTGTTTTCTCCGGAGGAACTTCACCGTCTCTTTGGACACCGAACAGCGCACGTGGTCGCCATCCTGCAGCGGCACATACATCTGGCCGTCGATCGTCAGGTTCACATCGACGTCGGCGAATTTGCGGACTTTCATGCGCACGCCCACGTCCACCTTGCTCCTGCCGCTGATCACCACCGGCTTCTGCGAGAAGCTGTAGGGATTGATGGGGGTCAGGATGATCGCCGAATCGAAGGCGGGATGGACGATGGGACCGCCGGCTGCGAGCGAATAGGCCGTGGAACCGGTCGGCGTGGCGACGATGAGACCGTCGGAGCGGTACGTGGTGAGGGCCTCGCCGTTTACCGTGGTTTCCAGATCAATGAGGCGCGCAATCGTTCCCTGTGCGATCACCGCTTCGTTGAGGGCATGGCCGGAGAAAAATACCTTGCGCTTGCGCACTGCTTCGACTTTCAGAAGGCCGCGCTCATCAATCATTCCCTCTCCGCACAGCAGAGCCGGGAGGATGCGGTCGGCTTCATTCAACTCGATTTCCGCAAGGAACCCGAGCGTTCCCCGGTTGATACTCAGGATGGGAACCGAAAAATCCTTGATCTCGCGGACAGTGCGCAGGACAGTGCCGTCACCGCCGATCACCAACATGAGGTCGATCGCGTGCTTGGGATCCATGGGTTCATATTTCCGTGCGCAGGGCAGGTCAAACATGCGCGAGGGATCCACGGCAACTGTGCATTTGAGTGTGCGGAGGATCTTTAAGATGCGCGCGACAGCCTCGTCCTTGCGATCGAAGCCTGATTTGACGGTGAGACCGATGCGGCGGTACTTCGTCATAGCTACAGTGTAGCGCGCTACAGGAATGCCTGGACACCGGAAAGGAACAAATCCACGGTTCGTTTCCAGCTGAATTGACTTGCCTGCAACGGCCCTGCGTTTCTGAGGCGTGCGCGAACGGCATCATCGGTGAGCAGTGTTTTAAGCCCCTGCGTCAGGGCGATCTGGTCTTCGGGATCCACGAAGAGCGCCGCATCTCCCGCCACTTCCGGCAGACTGCCGCGCTTGCTCGTGAGCACGGGAATGCCGCGCTGCAGGGCATCCAGCACGGGCATGCCGAATCCCTCGTACAGCGAAGGGAGCGCGAAGACAGCGGCAGTGGAGAGGAGTGATTCGTACTCGGCATCGGTGACGTAGCCGCGCCACTCCACTCCCGGCGTCTCGTGGGCCAGACGGACGATCTCGCGATCATGCCACCCGCGACCGCCGGCGATGATCAGGCGGCTGCGTTTCCTGATGATTTCGGGAAGATTGGCGAATGCATGAATGAGGCTGAGCTGGTTCTTGCGCGGACAGAGTGTTCCGACACTGAGAACCGTCCGTCCGTCCGGAACGTTCGGCGGAGCGGTTTCACTGTACGGTCCTGCAAAGATGACCGAGATGTTCTCGCTCTTCAAAAATCCGTACCGATTGAGAAGATCGTGCTTGGTCGCCTCGCTGATCGCACAGACGTGGCAGGACTGCGCAAGGGCACGCCGAAGCGTGAGACGCTCGATGATCTCAGCTTTGCGCTGGTGGGGTTCCCCGCGGAATGCGATCAAGTCATGGACGAGCGGGATCGTGGGCATGGAACCGCCGGAGAGGAAGGGGACAATAAAGCTTGTGGGACTGAAGTACGTGAGTTCGCTCTGGTGCGCAGCCAGAAATCTGGCGGCATGCAGATGCCAGCGCATGCCGGAAGGCAGTACGGCACTGCGCACGTTCGGCAATTGCCATGCGGCGGGAAGCGCGCGATTGCCGAGCAGGAGAATGGGCAGATTTCGTGTGAAGAGTTCTGTCAGAAAACAGTGTGCCCAGCGGGCCTTGCCCGTGGGTGTCTCGCTCAGTGCCTCGCGACAGTCAATGGCCAGCGTACGCATGGAAAGAATGCAGAATGTAGAATGTAAAATGTGAAATGTACAATGAATGAAGACTTGTTTCTCTTAGCATTCTACACACTGTATTCTACCTGTTGCATTTTCATTTAACATTCGCTTCGAACGATCCGTGGTGCTATCTTTTCTGGTGATGGCTTCCCAGTTTTTTCGGAAGGTGATGGGGCTCGAATTGGAGGAGAAGATCCTCAATGCCGGGGCTCTGGTTGCAATCGTGGGCGTTTTTCTGCCCTGGATCGGTGGCGAAAAGATTGGCGGAGCAATGGTGTCATACTCCGGATTCGGATTCTACACGACCATCATCGGCATCAGTGTTTTCGCACTGCATGTGTTCGTGCTTCTCATTACGCTGATTCCCTTGACGGGAGGGCCCGTCTTCATTCGCAAACGCTACCGCGAGGTAGTGCGTCTCTGCGCCACCGCTGAGGCGGTGATTCTCATTCTTGCATCTCTCTCCGTGCTCATTAAGGTCACGTTCGATCTTGCCCGTATGGAGATCCGTTTCGGGATCTACGTGGCACTCATCGGGAGCCTGGTGGCCCTTTTTGAGTCCTTCCTGCGTTTTCAGGAGCAGCGCAAGGGATTCGTGCAGGAGCTCTTCCACCATCCGGAGGAGGATGTGCGTCCTGTCGACAAAACGGAGTTCTTCGAGGCGCCTCCACCGCCTCCCCCTCCCCCACCCCTGCCCCCCGAGGAGCACAGGATGTACCGGTGACGGAGGTTTGAGATGTTTGAGAGGTGAGGGAAGCCTGAGAGGTTTCACATTTCAGGCGTCTCTAACCCTTTAAACTTCTAGAACCTTTCGCAGGTCTAGGGTTATAATGCACTCGCATGCCTCCCTACTCAGATGCCGACTTCCTCTACTTCGACACCGAGAAGAGATCGGTGATCGGGCCAGTGGAGTGGACCAAGACAGGCACCGTGAAACCACTGCAGAAACCCGGTGGCGCGGAGGAGGGCGAGGATCGAAAACGCCGTGGCAGGCCCCGCAAGGAGTACTACATTTGGGGGACGTATCGTTCCCTCAAGCGTCTGTACAATCTGGAAGGCAAAACCAAGCGCGAAGAGAGCACGCAGACTCTCGACGAGGCGATGGGGCGGGCTCTTCAGGAACCGTACTGGAACTGAGAGGTTTTCAAACTGCCGTAAGCAGGGAGCAAATGCGGGCTACTTCGTTCTTCGACCCGATGATCAGCGGGCAGCGTTGACCCACGGCGGTGAGGGGAATATCCATGATGTCCTGCGAACCATCCGAAGCGGCTCCACCCGCCTGTTCTGCGAGGAAGGCAAAGGGTCCGCACTCGAAGGCGTGACGGAGCTTGCCGTTCGGGTACTTCTTGCTGGCTGGGAAGGTGAAGATGCCCTGTCCCTTACTGAAGATATGGTGCACATCTGCTACCAGACAGCCAGAGTAGCGCAGGGTCATTTGCTGCTTGAGCCACGATTCCACGACGCCGCGATAGCCGTCGGTCTCATCAATGCCGCGCAGGTTCCCCGGGCTGAAGTTCTTGGCATTGTCGCCGATGCCCAAGTGTTCCCTGAGGATGATGAATTCTCCCACGTCGTTCAGGAGGAACTCGTGTACGCCGCTGCCTGTGGAGTAGACGAAGAGCGTGCGCGGGCCGTACAGGACGTAGAGGGCGGCCACCTGTTCCCGTGGTGTGCGGCCGATGATCTCTTTGCCTTCGTAAATCCCGAAGATGGAACCGATGGCCAGATTAGCGTCGACGAGGGAGGAGCCGTCCAGCGGGTCAAATACCACGGAGTAGGGCGCATCGGAAGAGAGTTCGATGACGGCGTCATGTTCCTCGCACGCGTATGTCGCGACTAGGCGGTTCTCGTTGAGGTGTTCCTGAATGATGCGGTCAGACAGCACGTCCAGCTTCACCTGCTCCTCGCCGAACATGTTCACGGATCCGGCGAGGCCGGCTTCCGTAGTCTTGATAGCGTAGCTGATGTACTTCGCGGCGCGCGCGATGTCGTTGATAAGGTGCCGCAGCTTGTCGGGTGTCTTCGAGACGTGAAAGAGGTGACCGTTGAGGCTGCGCTGCTCGGCGGGGACGGAAGGGGAGGGGGTCATGATTAGGGATTAGGGATTCGGGATGAGGACTTGGGGACGCAGACTGTATTGTTTTTGTTTTGTTGGATCGTTCGCTTATTGGAGAAAGGAACCGATGTGCGAGACCAATTCTGTCACGCGCATGGCGTAGCCCCACTCGTTGTCGTACCAGGCCAGAATCTGCACGAGATTTCCGTCAATGACATTCGTGGAATCCAGATCCACTGTGCTCGAGTGCGGGTCACTGAGGTAATCCGACGAGACGAGCAGCCCTTCTTCCACGGCCAGGATATCCTTGAGGTCTCCCTCCGAAGCCTCACGGAGCTTTCCGTTGATTTCCTCGACGGTCGCCGGAGCATTGAGTTCCAAAACGAGGTACGCCGCGGAGACATCGGGGACGGGAATGCGCAGTGCCATGCCGTCGAGTTTGCCCTTGAGGTGAGGGAATATCTTACCAGCTGCCTTGGCGGCACCGGTCGTCGAAGGAATGATGTTGAGAGCCGCGGCGCGTGCGATGCGAAGCTTGCTGCTCTCCGTCGCGTTGTCGAGGAGGTTCTGGGAGCTGGTGTAGGAGTGCGTGGTGCACATGAGGCCGCGTCTGATGCCCCTCCAAGCATCCAGCACCTTGATCACGGGGGCGATGCAGTTCGTGGTGCAGGAAGCGGCGCTGACGATCGGCAGTGCGCTCTTGAGCAGATCATCGTTCACCCCGCGTACGATCATGGGTGTGTCATCCTTCGGCGGTGCGGTGATGATGACGGCCTTGGCACCTGCCGTCAGGTGCGCCTGTGCTTTTTCCTTCGTGCGGAATTTGCCCGTTGCTTCGACGACCAGATCCACTTTGAGGTCCTTCCAGGGACACTTGGACGGATCTTTCTCGCGGATCACGCGGACGGGTTTCCCCTCGATACGCAAGTTCTCGCCGTCGATTTCCACCGAGCGGTCGAATCGGCCGTGCAGCGTATCGTACTTCAACAGATACCTACGCATGGCGGCATCACTCGATGCATTGATCGCGACTACTTCCACTTCCTGTGAAAACCGCGTGAGGAGCTGACGGTGAACGACACGCCCAATGCGTCCGTAACCATTAATAGCTACTCTCAACATGGATGAATGATACAGATCTTGTACCAGTGGGCAAGTATGGCGCCTAGAAAAGAGAGTTCATGAGAGGAAACCGCAGGTTTCCTTTCATGCTATCCAAACATCCCCACGAAGATGCCTAGCATCGCGAAGAAGATGCCGATAATCCACAGGCGCATCGTCACCTTGCTCTCGCCCCACTCGAGGGCTTCGAAGTGATGGTGGAGAGGAGCAGCGAGGAAGATTTTTTTTCCATGACGCAGTTTCTTGCTGGTCAGCTGGATGATGACGGAAAGCATCTCGATGAGGAACACGAATCCGACGAGCGGGAGCACGAGCACCTGGTCGATCATGAGGGCGATCACGCCCAGCATGCCGCCGAGTGCAAGGGCACCGGTATCGCCCATGAAGAAGAGGGCGGGAGGGACATTGTGCCACAGGAACGCGGCTGTAGCCCCAGCCGAAACGGCACAAAAGGCGGCGAGGACGGTGAGGCCTTTGAGATAGGCGAGGAACGCGAACGCCAGGAATGCGATGGTGAGCAAGCCCGCCGCAAGACCATCCAGACCGTCGGTGACATTCACCGCGTTCGCGGTGCCGACGATAATGAAGACGAAGACGGGGATGTACCACGCTCCGAGGAGCACCGGGCCTACGTACGGGACGTGAATGGAGTCGTAATTGAGCTTGTAGTAGAACCAGAGCCCGCCGGCCAGAGAGAGGCAGAGGAGGGTCAGGAGCTTTGGAAGCCAATCCAACCCGCGCTTCTTCCCGATGCAGCAGATGTTCAGATAGTCATCGAGCGCACCGAGTAAGCCGAAGGAGACGAGCATGAAGAGCGGTAGGTACACCTGTCCTCGTTGGAGGATGGATTGCTCCACGATCCCGAAGAACGAGAGGAGTCGTGAAGCGAGGGCGGTCACCAGAATGGAGCCCCAGATGAGGACACCTCCCATGGTGGGCGTTCCTGCTTTCTTGGCATGGAAACGCTGGAAGACGGGGGCACCTCGGCCATCCACCGTTTCGCTCCGGAGTTGTTTGCCCAGTTGGAAATGCAGCAGAAACTTGAGGTACCACGACGTACATGCGATGCCGAGCACGAAGGCAAACAGCGCGTAGAGAAGGATTGCGATAAGAGGAATATCCGGTCGGACGGGGATGAATTCGGGCATAGTGACAGAGTAGCGAGAGAGCAACACATTGGCTATTGGCGATTGTCCGATTGGCAAGAGAAATTTAAAAAAACTATGAGGAAGTAGAAATCGCCAATCGATAAATTGGCAAATCGCCAATCACGCTGAATGCACCTTATCGATGTCGTAGAACCGCATCTGCTCCTTTTTGAACAGGAGCTCGACGCGTCCGATGGGGCCGTTACGGTGCTTGCGGATGTAGATGTCCGTCACGCCCGGACGATCGCTGTCCTCCTCGTAGTAATCCTCGCGGTACATCATCAAAACGACGTCGGCGTCCTGTTCGATCGAGCCCGAGTCACGCAGATCCGAGAGTTGAGGGATGTTACCCGGGCGTGTCTCGACGGCGCGCGAGAGCTGCGAGAGGGCGACAATCGGCACGTGGAGTTCACGGCCGAGCTGCTTCAAGGCTCGGGAGATCTCGGAGATTTCCTGCACGCGGTTGCCGGCATAGCTGGCATTGCCCGTGCTCATGAGCTGCAGGTAGTCGATGATGAGCATGTCCAGTCCGTTCTCCATCTGGAGTCTGCGTGCCTTCGCCCGGAGTTCCGGAATGGTGGAGGCGACGGAGTCATCGATGAAGATGTTGGCCTTGTTGAGTTCGTCCATGATCGGACCCATGTTCTGAAAGTCGCTGTCATCCAGCTTGCCGCGCTGCAGCTTCCAGGAATCGACGCCGAGCATGGAGGCGAAGAGGCGGTCTACCAATTGTTCCTTGCTCATTTCCAGCGAGAAAATACCCACGTTCTTGCGACCGCGGATGGCGGCGTTCTGTGCGATGTTGAGAGCCAGTGAGGTTTTTCCCATGCTGGGCCGTGCCGCGATGACAACGAGGTCACTGGGCTGCAGGCCTGAGAGCTTGAAATCGAGTGATTTGAAGCCGGTAGAGACCCCTTTTACCGTATCTTCATCCTGCGTTTCGTGCATTTCAGCAAACCGCTCGTAGCGCGCCTCCAGCACGTCACGGATGTGGATGAATTTGTCCTTGAGAAACATATTCGAAATTTCAAAGACAGTTTTCTCAACCATATCCAGCAGTTCCGCAACCGGTTTCTCTTCTTCGAAGCCGAGGCCTGTGATGCGTTGGCCGGCCGCGATGATGCGGCGGTGCACGGCTTTCGTCTTCACAATCTGACCGTACTGGTAGACATGGGATGAAGTGGGGACTTCGGAAGCGAGCTCGGCCAGGAATGAACTGCCGCCTGCTTTTTGAATTCTCTCGTTCCCGGAGAGTTTGGTGGTGACCGTCACGAAATCGATGGGCTCATGACCCATGTAGAGCTCATGAATGGCTTGGTAGACCTCGCGTAGCGTGGGATCGTAGAAATCTACGGGAGCGAGGAAATCGCTCACCTTAATGATGGCTTCGGGATCGACGAGGAGCGCTCCCAGTACCGTGCGCTCGGCTTCCACGGAGTGCGGCTGTGTTGTCATGGTGGTGGGAGTGGGCGCTGCCATGGGACTCAGATTGTAGTGCTCGCAGCGTTCCCGGCAATCAAACCCTCTTGATGACACAGTGAAATGAGATCTGAAGTGCTGGTGAATTGTGGAGTGGGTGTGGAAAGAGAATTTTGAATGGGAATTCGGGAATAGGGATTCGGACCTAGGACTCCTTTATCCGAAGTCCTATTCCCGTTTCCCAATTACCTCACATGCCCTGTTCTCGGGCGTAGCGGAGCAGAGCGAAAGCGCTCACTGTATGAATGACAGGACTCGACAACACGTGATCGATTGCCTCAGCGACGGGCATTTCATGAACTTCGATCAACTCGTTCTTGTCCTGGGGGAGTGGATCGCTTTTCAGTGTGTTCGCAATAAAAATGTGATTCTGCTGTTCCAGTGCTTCTGAGTGGCGACAACGACAGAAGGGTTTCAGTTGTTCCGCGGCAAAACCGGTTTCTTCGCGGAGCTCCCGCTGGGCAGCCCCAAGTGATTCCTGCTCCTTGTCCATCTTTCCGCTCGGAACCATCCAGATATAGTCGTGATAGAATGGCCGAAATTCCCGAATCATGAGGACATGACCTTTCTCCGTGAAGGCGAGAATGTGGACGCTATCGCAGCGGTGGGCACGGGTAGTTTTCTTCACGCGGCCATCCGGGAGAGAAGCTTCTTCCTTCACGATGCGCCAGCCGTGGCCTTTGTAGAGTTCCTGCGGAGAAAAGGGAGGATCAGCCATGTGATCCTCAGTATAAGCCTTTTCATCCTGAATCCGCAGCGGAAGACCGCGATCTTCCTCCGAAATGGAAATTAAATGATCTCCGCTGCCTTCCGGACTTCCTTTTCCAGTTTCTCTATGAGTTTCGGTTGTTCTGCGAGAATAAGACAGGCTGCTGCGCGGCCCTGCCCGAGGGCATCTTCACCGTAACGGAAGTGCGTACCGGATTTCTCGATGATGCCGTACCTCACGCCGAGATCCAAAAGATCCCCTTCGCGGTTGATGCCTTTGGCGTAGAGAATGTCGAATTCGGCCTGCCGGAAAGGCGGGGCGATCTTGTTCTTCACGACTTTGACGCGGGTGCGGTTGCCGACGATTTCCTGATCGCCTTCGCCTTTCTCCAGAATTTTATCGATGCGGCGCACATCCAGGCGGACGGAAGCGTAGAATTTGAGGGCATTGCCGCCCGTGGTGGTTTCGGGATTGCCGAACATCACGCCGATCTTCATGCGCATCTGGTTGATGAAGATGATGGAGGTATTCGTTTTACTGACGATGGCCGTGAGTTTACGCAATGCCTGACTCATCAAACGGGCATGCAGCCCGAGATGGCTGTCGCCCATCATGCCTTCGATTTCCGCGCGCGGCGTCAGGGCAGCCACGGAGTCCACGACGATGAGGTCGATGCCGCCGGAGCGTACCAGTGTTTCGGTGATCTCGAGCGCCTGTTCGCCGTCATCGGGCTGAGACACTAACAGTGCGTCGATATCCACGCCGATCTTCTTGGCGTACTGCACGTCCAACGCGTGCTCGGCATCGATGAAGGCGCACTTGCCATTGCGTTTCTGCGCCTGTGCGATCACGTGGAGCGCGAGGGTGGTCTTGCCGGAGGATTCGGGGCCGTAGATCTCGATGATGCGGCCTTTGGGGATACCGCCCCCAAGTGCGATGTCGAGGGAGATTGCACCGGAAGGGATGCACTCAATCTTCACGGCATGCTCCGCGCCCATCAGCATGATGGCGCCGGCACCGTACTGTTTTTCGATCTGTGCGAGTGCGACCTTGAGGGCCTCATCTCTCGGGTTTTTGCTCGTGGCATGTGCGGTGTCTTTCGACGAAGTGATCATATCGGCTTTGGCAGTTGCTGCTTTCGTCATGGTATTGATGGGGAAGGAGAGGAGAAAGGTGTAAATTCGTACACCAACATAACTCGTTGAATTCTTCAGATCAAAAAGATTTGCTTGCAGATTGAGAAAGAATGGTACGGTGTAAGATAGTACACCATCAGAACTATTTCACCGGACGACAGTGTCCGATGTTTTCCTGAATGTTCGTAATGGCGCAGTACTCACCTGCCGGGCAGAGAATGCCGGCTGTTCCGCCGCAGGGCGTACCTGCAGTCTGCTCGGATGCAGCGGTTGAAGCCTGCGAGCTGCTCGTTTCGGTAAAAATGAGGGATGTCAGAAATCCGCTCCACTGCGCGCGTAACAGGTCTGAGTCTTCGGATTCCTTGGGAGGAGTGAAGGTGATCACGATCAGATCATCACCCCGCTCGATGGAAGTGGCCTCCTCCTGCGATCCGGAAACACCTTCGCGCGTGGCGTGGTGGCCCGAGATCAGGAAAGGCGCGCCGCTCGTCGGCAGGGGAGTCTGCTTCTTGAGCGTGATTGTGACGAGCGGAACAGAAGTGTTCTCCACCAGCAGAACCGTGGAATCCTTCTGTGTTGCGATGATCCACGAGCGGGGGAGGCTCCCGGTGAGACCGAAGGCAGGGAGTGAGAGACGATGAGAATCCTGCTCCACTGCGGTCACATCCTGCGTGACTAAAACGGGGAGGAGTGTTGGATCGGAATTGGGTTCGAAGACACCTCGGATGACTACGACCTTCCCTTCGAACGAGCGCAAGTTGATCGTCGTGCTCTCGACGAAACAGAGGCGTTGCCCGTTGGTTTCAAGCAGATGCGTGCCGCGACGGAGCGTAGATATCTCTGCGGGCAAGAGCGTTCCGGTCATGGTCCGGATGCCAGTGGGGAGGTCATGGGTCGTAGGAGTTTGGCTTCCGCATGCCGAAAATAAGATGGTACAGGCACCGGCAAGCAGGAGGGGATTGAGGAACTTCATCCTCACTATTCTCCGCGCAGATCGGGCATCTTCGCAAGAAGGCTCGCCACAAAAAAGGCCCACATGGGCCTTTCGTTCTCTAAGGGGACAATCCCGTAGAGACGCGATGGCATCGCGTCTCTACTTCTTCTTGCTCGGGTCAAAAGCGTAAACAGCGCGACCCACGCGGGTGAAGTACGGCATCTTTTGGAGGTTTAAGGAAATCGTGCCGACCTTCACGGTGCGCTGCTTCGCGACTTCGGCAATGATCTCTTTCTTGCTCAATGGTCCCTTCTCTTTAAGGATTTTCTCAATCACGTCGGCAACGGTGCCCGGCTCGTATCCCCACTCGCTCAGGGCGTAGAGGCCACGTCCCACGAGGACGAACTGCGGATAGCGGATGAGCTCGTTGTGGACTGCTTGCACCGTGACGTTCTTGTGGTCGAACTTCGCATCGCGGATGCGATTGGCGATTTCCATGAAGTGCAGCGGCTCGCCGGATTTCTTGAGGATGATCTCCACCTTATCGCGGATCGAGCGCGGACGAACGAACCTCCACTCCGTGAGCCCCCAACCCTCCGTGATCTCCTTCAATCGCTCGTCGATCTTGAGGCAGGAGAGGATGAGCTCGCGGCTGGGCACCCGACCTTCGAACAGATTCATGGATTGAACAGCCGAGACGATTTCGTCGGCCTGCATGCAGGATTTACGCTTCTTGAGGATCTTTGTGACGCTGTTGACGATGAGGAGGATGTCCTCCATGGCGAGGGACTCCAATCTCCAGAAGGGCACGAATGTATTGCTGTGGCTTCCAGCTGCCATTTCATGGTCAATGGTGTAGGAAAGGCGCAGCACTGCTCCATCGATCTGCGTCGTTCCCTGGATGCGGCGAAGTACCAAACTGATGAGTTCGTCTTCGCGCATGAGACCGCCGTGTACGCGTAAAATCCCCTTGGCGAGGTTATTCACTTCATCAAGGCGCGTGGTACGCACGGTGCGCTTGAGCTTGTTCAAGGCAATGGACTCGATCTGGCGGATGCGCTCGCGCGTCACATTGAACTGCTTGCCGATGCGCTCGAGCGTCTGCTTCTGGTTGCCCTGTAGCGCAAACCGCCTCTTCACCACAGTCGCTTCCTTGTCGGTCAAGACGAGGAAGAGATTGTCGAGCATTTCCTGCAGATTAAGAGAGATCTGCGGAAGACTGGGTGTCTGTTGCGAAGTGACAGTGGAGGAGGCCTGGGGGGCGGTCATCGACATGGGGGAAAGAACATCCCTCGTTTTACCATAACATTGACAGAGACAAAAGATGCAGGAAGGGTTTGAGTGGACGAGTGAGACGAGATGTTGCTCGGTCTGTCTAAAGTCCAACATTCCCGTCATGGGTCACCTGTCATTTTCGTCGCTCATCCAAGCGGCAATTTCTCTACGTACTGCTTGGGAGCGATTCCGATCTGCCGGTAAAACGGTGGTGTTCAATGAACAGGTAAAGGATGCTATTTTAGTTAATTTTCTGAGCTTGTCAAACATCTTCTCAATGCTTCGAAATAACGTTTTCAAAGAAGATTTAATGCAGCAATAGCATCAGGATCAGCCGATTTGCCACGGGGCGTCGTATAGCGCTCATCCTTCAAGGTGACGGGCCAGCCGAGCGCTTGCATTTGATTGACGATGGAATGGACAAGACTGGCTTGTGCCCCTTCCTGACCGGAGGGCAGAAGAGGCAGTCCAACAATCAAACGATCGATGTGCCGTTCCGCGATGAGTGTCGAGAGCTGCGAGAGCAGCGTAGCGACGCTCTCGTGATGGAGTGTTGCGAGCGGAAGGGGAATAGAGATGTCCTCATCCAGAAAAGCCACCCCTGTGCGTTTGGTCCCGATATCGAGGGCGAGGAGGCTGGCCATTATTTTTTCTTCTCTAACGCGGCGACCAGGGAGGCGGCGTGAGACTTCTTGTGGGCGGCGTTCTTCCAGTGGACGATGTGCTTTTTGGCAGCCGTGTCCACGACTTTATAGATGACGGGCAGGAGTTTTGCAGCCTCCTCCTTCTTGCCGGCCTTTGCCAGTTCCGTCAGATCGCGGAGCACGGATTTCATGCGCGTCTTGAAGGGACGGCGCGCGTCGCGCTTCGTTTGGCTCTGGCGCATTGCTTTGATGGCTGCAGACGTAAGTGGCATAGCGGCGGTAGGGTAGTGATCGTATGGGGCAATTGCAAGGAATTTGTAGCTGATAGCTTATTGCTTTGAGCTTGTAGATTCCGGGTGCATGAGGATCGGAGGGGATGAATCGATGCTGAGAAAGTGCAATCAAAGGATCTGAAAGCTAACAGCTCACAGCTCAAAGCCAGACTCTGTTTCATTGACTCTTTGGCGTAAATCAATAGAATCTTCCCATTCCCAAGCCATTTCCTACATGTGTGGAATCATTGGATATATCGGCAAGAGGACGGATGCAGGTTTTCTCGTTGTAGAGGGTCTCAAACGCCTGGAATACCGCGGATACGACTCGTGGGGAGTGGCCTGCAAAACCGCGGACGGCATCGAAATCCGCAAGGATATCGGCAAGATCAGTACGGTAAATCCCGAGGAGTTTCTGAAACAAAGCTCGCTTGCCATGGCACACACCCGCTGGGCCACACATGGCGGCGTCACACAGGTGAATGCACATCCGCATGTCAGTTGTGACGGCAAGATTGTTGTTGTGCTCAACGGCATCATCGAAAACTTCGAAACGCTCCGCGCAGAGCTTGGTGCCAGGGGACACACGTTCGTTTCCACCACCGACACCGAAGTCATTCCGCACCTTATTGAGGAAGAGATGAAGACCGAACAGGATTTTGCCGCGGCCGTGCGCCGGGCGTGCCTCCGGTTCGAAGGGCGCTACGGCATCGTGGTCATGCACACAGATTTCCCGCTGCTCGTTGCGGCGCGCACGGGTTCCCCGCTCATCGTCGGGGTTGCCGCGGATGGCTACTTTATCGCCTCCGATACGCCGGCGTTCATGAATGCCACGACGACGGTGCAGTACCTCGATGACGGCGAGATGGTGGTGACGGATGGCCGGAGCATCCTTTTCTCGGATCTGCAGACGGGGCAGGAGCGCATCAAGCGTGAGATTACCATTACCTGGTCCAATGCCGAGGCGCAGAAGGGGGAGTACGAGCACTTCATGCTCAAAGAGATTATGGAGCAGAAGCAGTCCATTGCGCGGGCGGTGAATCAGGATATCGAACAGATCGAGACGCTCGCCCGTGCAATCGGTGAGGCGCAGGGCACGTTCCTCGTGGGGTGCGGCACGGCGGCCAAGGCGTGCATGGCGGCGGAGTACTTCTTCTCCGTCATCGCAGGTCACCACGTCAATTTCGCGCCGGCCAGTGAATTCAAGCTGTACCACCGGTTCTTAAAGCCCCAGAGCCTGCTGATCGCCGTAAGCCAGAGCGGCGAGACGGCGGATACGCTCGAGGCGATGAAGATCGCCAAGGGAAAGGGGGCGAAGGTGCTCGCCATTGTGAATGCAGAAGGATCCACCATTGCGCGTGAGGCGGATTTCACGCTGCACATCAATGCTGGTCCGGAGCGGGCAGTGGCTTCGACGAAAGCACTCACAGGTCAGATGGCCGTCCTGCTGCTCATCGCCTACGCCATGATCGGCAAGCTCCCCAAGGGACGCACGAGGCTCCTCGAGACTGCGGCCGCCATCAACGACATGCTGAACCCGCGCTACACCGAATTCGTCGAGACAATCGCCGAGCACATTCAAGAGAGCTCCGACCTCTACATCATCGGCAAAGGCTGGAACTACCCCATGGCGCTGGAGAGCGCGATCAAGATCCAAGAGGTGAGCTACGTGCACGCGGAGGGATTCGCCGGCGGGGAGCTCAAGCACGGCCCCATCGCCCTGATCGAGAAGGGCACACCCTGCATCGCGCTCGTGGGGAATGACGAGGTGCGCACCGATATCATCTCGAATGCCATCGAGCTCAAGGCGCGCGGCGGTTTCATTATTGGCATCGCCCCGGAGCGGCACGAAGTCTTCGACGAGTGGATCAAAGTGCCGGATGTCGACACGGCGCAGGCCATCGTGAACATCATTCCCGTGCAGGTGCTGGCGTACTTCCTCGCGGTGAAGCGGGGGAAGGATCCCGATATGCCCCGGAATCTGGCAAAAAGCGTCACAGTTAAATGACCAATTTTGCAGTGGAATTCCCTCTTGTAAACCATACAGAAGGCGCAGCACAATCCTTTCCTATTCTCTCTGCTGACGATCGTGCACTGGTGCTTCTGATCTTGCAGGAACAGAGAATCAATCCTCAGCATTTTCAGCAACTGATTCCGCAATTCGAAAGAGGATTTGCGCGGATCGATGAAATCTATGGCGATCAGTCTCCGCAGGAGAAGTTGCGAAGACTCGGAGTGGCGCTGCAGTGGTACCGTGCACGGGCAGATGTCGAGGATTTTCGGGAGAGGATGACGGCGATTGATGCAGAATATTCGGCGCCGAAGACAGGACAATCGTGATTCCGATAGACCAAGGGCGAGACTACCGGATTTCACTACGCACTTTCTTCATGACGACAAGCCTCTGACGCAAGATGCGCAGTTCAGCTTGCCTTTGGGGCGTTGGATGCAGAGAGGCAAGGCGGGTGATCCGCGTCTCTAGCCCTATGATGTCCCCGGGAACATTCTGATCAATGACATGTCGGATCGTGACGGACTCACGGGTGTACGCCAGCGCATGGACGCCAGTTTCTTTGTTGTAGCGGGCATAGCCCCTTTTCCTGCGTTGTTCAAAGTGTTCAGGTGACATTTCGGTGACATTGTGGACACGTTTCATCCGAATATAAAGAGAAAACAGCCAGAGAAAGTGCGTTGTTTCCTCGGTGAGAATCAACACAAGCACGAGTCAGAGTGCCCCCTTAGACCCTTGACCGGGGAAGGGAGTTTCGGTAAAGAACTTGTCCCTCATGGCAAATCACCATCAGGTCAATGGCAGAGAGCAATTCCGTTCCGGCAGCGAGCGAGTGCTTGGGAACATTGATCTCTATTATCGGGACATCCGTGACATTCCAATTCTCACGAATGAGGAGGAATTGGTTCTTTTCGAAAGATGGAAAAATGGCGACAGGAGTGCAGGGAATGATCTGGTTCACACAAATCTGCGTCTTGTCGCCGACATAGCCCTGGATTATTGCGACCGCGGGCTCCCTTTTGAGGATCTCGTTCAGGAAGGAAATCTCGGTCTCCTCGAAGCGTTGGAGCATTTCGACCCATCATGTAAAACGCGTTTCTCGTCTTACGCATATTTTTGGGCGGAACGATTCATGCTTACAGCTCTCTCCCATACCAAAATGATTACTGTTCCAGCATGGGCTAGAGGTCTTCCGGAGCGTTGGAACCGCGCCCGTCGGGAGTTGCAGGAGGAGGGCGGACTGATTTCTGATGAAGCTGTGGCGCGAAGAATCGGATACAAGGGCAATTTCGATCAGGCAATGATGACCATTCGCGGTGCCGCCCTTGAGCGTGATACTGAGGCGAGTGCGTATCGGGAAGCATCGAAGATGGATGGTGTGCGACGGCCACAGGTGATTGCAATTGAGCGCGAACAGAATGATTTGCGACGCCGATACCTTGTGCAGCTGATGGAAGACACCCTTACTGAGCGCGAGACGCGGTACCTCATCGGCTTGTTCGATTTCATCGAAAATAATACGAAAACCGGACCCGAGCTTGCGCGAAAGTTTAAAGTCAATATATCAACGGTCAATAAGCACAGAAAACGAGCTCTGGATAAACTCCGAACAGTCATGTTGGAACGACTTGATTCACCGGGAGAGCAGATACCCGATCTCATCGTGGAACAAATATTGTGACACTCTTCTTTATTTCTCATCCGGCGGAATCCCGTAGTACCGGAACAGGAACGTCGCGATGTCTTTGAACACCGGCGCCGCGGATTGCACGCCGAGCTCCTTGCCGCGGGCCTTGGGGCGATCGAATTTTACAAGCACGACAAATTTGGGATGGTTGGCGGGCGCATAGCCGGCGAAGGAGGTGATCACGGATCCCGTGCCGGTCTCGTACTTGCCGCCCGGGCCGGCGATCTGGCTCGTGCCGGTCTTGCCGGCCATGCGGTACCCCGGCACCTTGGCGGACTTGGCGTAGCCGTTATTGACCGAACTCACCAACATGGCTGTGATCGTTTGGGCGGTTTCGGGGGTGATGACCTGATCGATCACCTTGGGCTGCGTCCGTTCCACGGTGCCGTCCGGCCGGATTGTGCGATCGATGACCATGGGCTTCATGAGTTTGCCGTTGTTGGCGAGCGCCGCGAAGGCCGTGACCATTTGCAGTGGAGTGGCGGAGAGACCCTGACCGTAGGCGGAGGTGGCGAGAAGCGCGTTGCTCCAATTTTTCCACGGCCGCAGTTCCCCGGGAAGTTCGTCTTCCAGTTCCACTCCTGTGATGTGCCCGAAGCCGAAGCGGTCCAAAGCTCTGTAGAAGAGCTTGCGGCCCAGTTTGGCCGAGACGGACGTCATGCAGGTATTGATGGAGAACTCCAGGCAGTTGGTCAGCGTGACTTTGCCGTAGTACTTGAAGAGCGCGTTCTGAATCGTGTACTCATCCACCTTCACGGGACCGGAATCATCGTAGATGTCGTTCGGTGTCACCTCACCCTGGTCGATCGCGATGGCCATCGTAACGGGTTTCATCACGGAACCGGGCTCGTACACCGCCTGCACGGCGCGATTCAGGTAGGCGCCTACGCCGATGCCGTTCTTGAATTTGAGCCACACCTCCGGTCGCTCGGTGGGGAAGAGCTCGATGCGCGTCGTTTCCCCGAGGTAGAGGTAGTAGCGGACGATATCCTTCAGGTTGTAGAGCGCTTCAATCTCGGCGAGCTTCTTCTGCTTCTCGGGCGAGAGCGCGACGCGTCCTGCCTCTGTGAAGACATCATCCACGTATGCCTTGAGGATGAAAGCGCGCGTGTCGGGATGATAGAGCTCCACCACGATTTGTTTCTGCTGTTCCGGTGAGATGACCATGGGGATTTTCTCAAAGACGGCGCCGTAGTCGTTCGAGTCAAAGAGCGGGGCATTCACCATCGCGAGGATGCGTCCGGTCTCGGGATCCAGAATGATCGCCTGCCCGCTGTCGGCATCTGCGTTCTTGACGGCGGCATCCATGATCGTTTCAACTTCCTTTTGGATGGCACGGTCAATGGTCAGGACAATGGTGTCACCGTCTTTCGGATCGACGATGCGCTGGTCCGCCGTGAGGATCTGCCCGCCGCTGGGGTCACTCACCGTCGAGATCAGTCCTTCCTGCCCACGGAGCTGCGGATCGAAGGTGCGCTCGATGCCGTACTGGGCCTCCTGCGTGGGATTCAGGAATCCGACGACGTGCGAACCGACGGTCCCGTCGGGATAGTAGCGCCAGTGCTCGGCGATCAGGGCGATGCACCGGAGGGGATCCGCGATCCGTTCGGCCTCCTCTACTGATCCAGCGGCTTTCTTGCGCACCAGTGTCTCCTGCGATGATTGTTGGAGGAGCTCTTTGATGTGCAGGGAAACGGAGGGAGAAAGCTTGCGCATGATGGAGACGTAGCGCAGCGGTCTCGAGCGAAGTAAATCCCGCAGCACCACGGGATCCTTGCCGAGGGGATCTGCGAGCTTGCGGGCGATCGCTGCGAGCTGGGATTGGTTGACCTGCTCCGGATCCGCAGAGACCAGCTGTGTGTTCTGCTGCACGCTGATGCCGGGAATGCCCAACTCTTCCACGGCCGCCATCTGCACTTTGTTCGCCCCGTACAGGAGCGGGACGAAAGTCACGCGCTTCACGGCAATGCGTTCCTCGATGGAGCGGGCGAACCGCCTGCGAACCTCGGTCAGATCGGGAAGATCGGAAGCCAAGGGCGGTGGCAGGTCATTGGGGAGCGGCTCGAACAGGGGAGAAGAGAGCAACGCATCCATGCGCACCATGGGATCGAAAGCCGCCGCGTAATTATTCGTGAGCTCATGCGGGCAGAGCGCGGACCCGGCGAAGCACGCGGCATGCACCTCGGGAGTGACCAGGAGGTCGGCGAGCTTTTCCGCCACCATCACCGGATTGTCGACGATGAGGGGATCGACGTAGAGGAGATCCAAGGTTGTGTTGGTGGCCAGGATGCTCGTCTCATTCGTCTTGCTGCTCTGCGAGAGGATTTCTCCGCGCCGTGCAGGAAGCACCACGCCGCCGTAGTGCTGCGCCTGCGCGTAGGAACGATATTCATCTCCCCTGAGGAGTTGAAGCTCCAAGAGGCGTGCCAGGATGATCAGGCCGGCGAGTCCGAGCAGCACATGCACGATGAGCATCCGCTGCTCGATGGTGCGGTTGCGCTGGCTCTCGGAAGGTAATCGGTACGTGTGCATGGGCGATGCAGTATAGTGCGCGGATAGGAGTGAGTGGAGCGTTTTTCTTGCTGTGAGGAGGAATAAGGAATGATGAATTATGAATGAAGAATAAATGGGAGACAGTCTTTAATCCCTGACCCGTCATTTGTCATTCATAATTCTTAATTCTTCATTCATAATTCCCGTCCAAAGAACCAATAGCCAAGAACTCGCTTCCCTGCTATAATAACCAGATGGCTCCGAATCCATGGGAACAGATGGACGGCAAGACGCTCTTGGACACGCTCGAACAGCAGTGCGTGGCGCAGGGCATTTCGGACCTGCACTGTTCGCCGGAGAAGGAGTTCGTCCGCTTTGAGGTGCGTCTGCACGGAGTGCTGGAGCTGCTCGCGCATATTTCACAGGCGGTGTACACGGATTTTTTGCGACATGTGAAGTTCGCATCCAAACTCAAGATGAATATCACGAATATCCCGCAGGATGGGCAGCTCGTCTTCGGCGTAGCCGAGAAAGACCAAGCTGGCAAAGCGCGGAGTCGCACCGTCAATATCCGTGTTGCCACGATTCCTTCGCGCTTCGGCGAGGCCATCACGCTGCGTTTCCTCGATCCCAAACGCGGCATCGTCGCACTCAAAGAACTGGGATTCCCCGATGCGATGTCCGGCAAGTTGTCCGATATGATGAAGGTGGCCAACGGACTCTTCCTCATCACCGGTCCCACGGGTTCGGGAAAGACGACCACACTCTACGCGCTTCTAAAGACCCTCATCGGTACGCACCGCCACATCATCACGCTGGAGGACCCGATTGAGTACGAGATCGGCGGCATCGTGCAGAGCCAGATGGATGCCTCGCACGATTACACGTTCGCCTCGGGGTTGCGCTCCATTCTGCGCCACGATCCCAACGTCATTCTCGTGGGTGAGATCCGCGACCTCGAGACGGCGCAGACGGCCATCGATGCCTCGCTCACCGGTCACCTCGTGCTCTCGACCCTGCATACCAATTCCGCAATCGAGGCCATTCCGCGCCTGCTCTCCATGGGCGTCAGCCCCTATACCTTCGCTCCGGCGCTGCGTGGAGTGATGGCGCAACGTCTCGTGCGTACGCTCAGAAAGGAACTGCAGGAGGAGGGGGCGAAAGCGGATCCCGCGGACAGTGCATCCTTCGGCGGTCGCACCGTCATCGCGGAACTCCTGCAGGCAACGCCGGAAATCCAGAATCTGATCCTCGCGAACGAATCAGCAACTTCCATCGAACAGCAGGCCCGCAAGCAGGGCTATGTTTCGATGCGCGAAATGGGGGATGGGTTGGTGAAGCAGCGGATCACCGTGCAATCCGAGGTGGATCGCGTAACACGGTGAGGTTCTTCATTTGAAGTGCCTCGTTCTGTTGCATTGTTTCGGTTATGAGACACACGTGAGAGAAATCTCGGCGAAGCAGAGCGGAGCCGGATGGATCGGGTGACGCGGTAGAGGTAAGGAAAGTAAGGAATGTATGGGAGGTAAGGAAGGGAAGAAGGCATGGAGAACATGGAAAGAGTCACAAACATTATTTTTTGCGACCTTTCTTGTTTCATGACCTTCAATATCTTCCTGACCTTCCTTACTTTCAATACCTTCTCTCCCGAGTTGGCCTTGCTTCCGAGGCGCTCTTACACGTACCATGGCAGACCAATCACGCTCATCCCTGTGCTCTACTACCGACACCGCCGGAATCATTTCGCTCTCGCGGAACCCTCGCCGCTGCGCAGGGCATTGAGACCGACCATCGGGGTCATCCTGGCTTTGGTGATTCTGTACTTCGCCGGATCATGGTTGATGGACAGGATTGGGCTCGGGAACCATGCGCGTCAGACGGCCGTCGTGCTCACGATGGAACGTCAGGGTTCCGCGCAGGTTTCACTGGATGACAAGGAGTTTGCATCCGCGCAGAACGATATGAAGCTCTATGCCTCCGATCGCGTGAAGACGAGTGCGAATGGCAGAGCCGCGCTCACGTTCTTCGACGGGACGGTCATTCGGCTCGGCGACCAGACGGAAGCCGCGGTGCTCAAGAGCGATCTCAAGACGGAAAAATCTCTGCTCTCCCTCCGCCTCTCATCTGGTCAGGTGTGGGTTTCGACCCCTGTTTCGCCGTCCTTCACCGGATCCGTGCTGCGGACGATCGAAGCGGCGAGCGGGATCGGTTTCGACATTCCCCGCGCGACGGATGCCGTAATCGGGCTTCGATCCGTCACCGTGTACTCCGCCGCAGGGCTCGGCATCAAGCTCGATATTCCCGGAGCGGTGGTCCCGGTGATCGTGGGCGAGGGGCAGCAGTTTGCACTCCCGGAAAATTTCGATCCTAACACGGATCTCTATCAGTACCGTTCCGCGATCGGGTCGCTGGCCTCCGTTCCCGCGTTCGTTGAGGAGAGCCGATCCCTTTACTTGACGCAGCATCCCAAGGGTCCGGTTGGGACAGGATCGGGATTGACGGTTGAAGAAGGAGCGGAACTCTCCGTTGTGAGCCCTGCGAATAACACGACGGTACGCACGGGAACGGTGAGCGTGAAAGGCGTTGTGGGAAGCAAAGTCAGCGTCGTCCGGGTGAATGGCTACCAGGCCAGTCTGGCATCCGATCGTACGTTCTTGATCGAGCTCTCTCTTCCCGACGAGAACACCGTGACGATCACCGTCGAGGCTATCGATCAGCAGGGATCCGTGCTTGAGACGGCCGTGCGCCAGGTCACGCGTGATCTCAAACCGCCGTCATCACCTGCCATCACAAGCCCGGCTGCAACGGGGCAGACCTACCGCACGCAGCGCACGGAGATTGCGATCACCGGCTCGGCCCCTCCCGGGACAAATGGCATCATCGTCAATGACTACCGTCTGCAGATCTTCAAGCCCGAGGATACGACGTGGACGTATCTGGCTTCGACCAAGCTCGACAATTTCCGTGAGGGAGAGAACGTCTTCAATGTGTATGCCATCAACGATGCGGGCAAGAAGAGCGAGCCGGCCACTCTCACGATTGTGCTGGGCGGCGAGGGCGAAGGAGTCATCAATGTCGGCAGTGCCTCTAGCGGCGCCTCCTCCGAGGTCACTTCCGAAGAGGATTTACCCAAGAATGCGGCACTCAAACCCGGAACGGTGCTGGTGACCGGTCCGCTCCCGGGAACGCAATTTACCTCCACGGGCAGCGCCTTTCTGATCGAGGGGTCGACTCCGTCCGATACTGCGAGCGTATGGGTGAACGGGTACAAGCTGCGTCTCTACACTCCGGGCAAGACCTTCTGGAACTACATCGCCGATCCCGCGCTCGGCACGCTGAAGAGAGGGGTGAATACCTACCGCATCAACGCGCGGAATGCGCAGGGCGAGATCCTCGACTCGACGACGTATACGGTGACGTATTAGTCGCTGTCTCGCCGCATGAGACCGCTGGTTTCGTGGACCCGACGAATTTTTCGGACGAGTTCTTGCGGCAGCTCATCTGGTTTGTAGTTGAAGGCGGCACATTCAAATTCCTCACGGACGCTAAGATTCGGTTCCCCGGAATTGATGATCACCGGCGTCATCGGCTTCTCTGCCTTCATGAAGTTGAGCAACGGAAGAAACCCACGGGGTCCGTCAAGATTTTTATCCGTGACGAGGACATCGAATGTCCTGTTCCGTGCAGTGCGCAGCGCTTCCGCGAGATTGTTCACGGGGATGACATCGATTTCCCCTTCCCCAAACACCCGGAGAGCCTCAGTTTGAACTGCGAGGTAGTCCTCTTCATCATCGACGAGCAGTACGGTGATCATGTTGCACATTAAAATGCATTCAAATGAATTTGTCAATTATTTTGTTTTCAGCGTACGTTCCCCGAAAGACGAATGCTCTCTGTTCGTTGCGCTCCCGCGGAGCGTTTTCCCGCTCCTGCAATTTGGGGTCCAAATCCTTGGGATTTCCCGGATAGCCGACGGCGATCATGGAACCCGGCACGAAATCCGCGGGAACACCGAGGACGGAAGCGGCCTCGTCCACTTTGAATCCCGCCATCTGGTGCGCGATGAGACCCAGAGAAGGGCATTGAGCAGCCAGATAGGCTGAAGCGGCACCCGTGTCGTGCAGGGCATGGCGATTCTCTTTGCCATTGTACGTGAAGGTCTGCTTGGCAAAGGTCACGGCGAGGAGAAAAGCATTTTTTGCCCATGCATTTCCGGGCATGAGGAGGGACTCGAGTCGTTCGCGCGCCTCTCCGTCGGTCTTGGTCGCGTAGACATAACGCCACGGCTGCTCGTTGAAGCTGCTGGGCGCCCACCGCGCGGCCTCGAAGAGGGTGCGGATTTTGTCATCCTCCACCGGACGGTCACTGAATGCGTATGGACTCCAGCGTTCGCGCAGCGCCTTGAGAATAGGGAAATCCGCCGGGGCAGACTTGTGTGGGTAGTCCATGGGTGGGATGGAAAGAAATCTTCATGCTACTCCTCCTTGGCCGGGAGCGTAAGTGACATCGTGCGCAGGGTCTTTTTGAAGAGAGAGGTCAGCGGAGCGACAACGGTTGTTTGCTTTTTCGCGCCGGGAGAACGGAACGTGAGTTTCCAGGCATGCAGACACAGGCTGTCAATGTGTTTCTCTTCTGCAAGGCGTTCACTCTGCGGTGAAGCATAGGTTTCGTCACCGAGGACGGGATGTCCGATGGCGCTCAGATGCACGCGGATCTGGTGCGTGCGCCCGGTGTGAAGATCGCAGGCGAGAAGCGCTGCACCGTTCTTTGCAGAGAGGACGTGGTAGGTCGTCTGCGCGCTCCGCGAGTGCGTCGCTCCCATGACGGACATTTTCGTCCGCTGCGAGACGTGGCGGCCGATCGGGGCATCGATGTGTGCCTCGTGTTCCTTTGGAATCCCCGCGACAACGGCAAGGTAGGACTTGCGAATGGTGCGGTCTTTGAACTGTTTCTGCAGTGCCGTGTGCGCCTGCGGCGTCTTGGCGATGAGCACGCATCCTGTGGTGTCGCGGTCGAGCCGGTGCACGAGGACCGAGGATGCCGCAAAGGGCAGCGCGGGAAGCTTCCCGCGCTGCTTCCGGAAAAGGTGCGCGATGCCGTTGAGAATCGTCGGTTCATCCTTCGCGATTCCTGGTGCGGGATGCATGGCGATGCCCGCCGGCTTTTGGATGACGAGGCACGCTTCGTCCTCATAGAGGATCTCAAGCTTCAGATCGACCGGTGTGACATGGCTCTCGGATGCCCGTTCTCCGCTCCCGGTGATTTCCACCGTGTCACCCGGATGGACCAGATGCGCGGGCTTGAGGACGATGCGACCATTCAGGAGGACGGCTCCGCCGCGCACAAGCGCTCCGGCCTTCACGCGGCTCAGCGTTGCCGATGCGGCAAGAAAAACATCGAGGCGTTTTCGTTCAGATGCGGGGAAGATTGGCATGGCGATAGTTTACCTCCTCACGAACCTCGTCGGCGATGGATGGATGGGTGGAGTAAAGAACCCCCCATTCGCCATAATATTCGCGAGCCTAAATCTCATCTCGCGAGAGGCTAACGACAGGGGGAACGATCCTAAGTATGAAGGACAGGGCGGATGACGTTCCATGTCTGCGACAGAACGGAAGATGCCTGATGTGTGAAGCTCGCGCCGTTCTGTGGCACGCCGTGGCAGAAGAACGGCTGGAAAGCGCGGAGCACCACCGCAGGCCTGCGGTGCCTGCGCCGGAGCGGAACTTTCTCGCATCTGCGCGCGGTACGCTTCCTGCATTGTGCGCAAGTCTTCGCCGCGCGGTTGTTCTTTGACGCCACCGGCCATCATCTTCGGGTAAATCTGGTGGAGGAGAGAGGGGGGGATTTCATCCATGGGAAGAGAGGGAAGTCCCTTTCAGTGTCTCCCTTCGTTCTCCTGATGGAAAGAGATTTCGTCGATCTACCGTTTTGTGCACCCTGCTGCTATGCTCGATGCCAATGGCAGCCTCAGACCTCCTCACCCGCGCCGTTGAAACGGTGGTTCCCCGGGATCTTGCCGAACAGAAACTGAAGAGCGGCAAGCCGATTCGTCTGTACCTTGGCATCGATCCCACAGGGGCGAAACTGCACATCGGTCACTCGGTGCCGCTTCGAAAGCTGAAGGCGTTTCAGGAGGCAGGTCATGAAGTGATCTTTCTGATCGGCAGCTTCACAGCCATGGTGGGTGATCCGACTGGCAGGGACGCTATGCGTGTTCCGCTGACGAAGGAGCAAGTAGAAGAGAATTTCAAGTCATACCAGAGACAGGCAGCGAAGATTCTGGATTTCAAAAAGCTGAAGGTCGTGTACAACCATGAATGGCTCGCGAAAATGAGTTTCGCAGATATTATGAAGCTTGCGAGCCATTTCACCGTGCAGCAGATGCTGGAGCGCGACATGTTCCGGCAACGGATGACCCGTGTGGTGAAGTGCAAGAAGTGTCAGGCCTCTATTCCTGTGTTTAAGTCATCCGATATCTCCATGGAGCAAGTCAAGGGCGACCATTGGCCATTTCCGGTCACATGCGGTAGCTGCGGATTTGTATTCACCCCACTCAAGTCAGAAATTCTTGAAGAAGAGCCGATTAGTCCGAATGAATTTCTCTACCCGCTCATGCAGGGATACGACTCCGTCATGCTTGACGTAGACTGTGAGATCGGCGGAAATGACCAGCTCTTCAATATGCTTTGCGGCCGTAAGCTTCAAAAGGTATTCGGCAAGCGCGAAAAATTCGTGTTAACCACGCGCCTTATCGAAGGCACGGACGGCCGCAAGATGAGCAAGACCTACAACAACTGCGTGTATCTGGAGGATGAACCGGCCGACATGTTCGGCAAGGTGATGAGCATCAAGGATGATCTGATGGAAACCTACTTCGAGTGCTGCACCGATGTTCCGATGGAAGAGGCGCAGAAGATTCTCAAGGGATCGCCCCGCGATGCCAAGGCTCGTCTCGCACGCGAGATCGTGACGCTTTATCACGGAAAGGAAGCCGCAGCGAAGGCGGAGGAATCGTTCAATCGCGTTTTCAAGGACAAGGGACTGCCGGAGGATGTTCCCGAGGTGAAGGCGAAGAAGGGGACGGCACTCATCGATGTTCTGGTGTCATCCAAGCTCGTTTCCAGCAAGTCCGAAGCGCGTCGCCTCATCGAGCAGGGCGGAGTAAAGATGAACAATAAAGTTATTCAATCAATAGAGCAGGGGATCGAGGAGGGCATTGTGCAGGTGGGGAAGCGGAAGTTTCTTCGCATTGTAGTATGAGGTCAGAATTGCTGCGCCAAATTGTGAAATCAATTCAATCAGCAGTATTTATCTATCCATTTCTTTTAGTGGTTCTTCTTTCAACCACGTTCTCATTTCCATATTATTTTTCTCAGTCGTTTGAAATTCAAATTGATAGCTCTGGTCATGGGTATGTTATTGGTGAACAAATTACTCATGGGGCGAAACGACTTATCTCATATTCAAATACTATTACTAGCAGTTCGTCCTCTTCATCGAGTCATACTGAAACAAACAACGAGTCATCCTCTTCATCGAAGGGACTAAATTATAATCTCATTAAGGATGAGGTAATAATCCGTGAATAAACCCCCGGCTCTGCCGGGGGAATCCGGCTGGTTCTACCGTTCCGGCGTTTCTGATTGCCTGCTTTTTTACGCAAACCTCTATCCCTCCGCCCCCCCTTTCTCCC
>Ga0265297_10001002_pt1 | contig 71675 bp, 78 predicted proteins | sample Munlanlwell13791_FD_192502 | JGI IMG/M metagenome (GOLD analysis project Ga0265297, IMG submission 192502) | Leachate microbial communities from a municipal landfill in Southern Ontario, Canada - Leachate well 137-91 | ecosystem: Engineered > Solid waste > Landfill > Unclassified | place...
ACAGCCTTGACCACATCGACAAATTTATTTCCTGTGATTATCGCTGAAACTGTGTTTGTTTCAAAATTTATAGCCTGTTTTAAGTTGTGCAGGTTATTATTAGTTATCACGGCTGTCGATTCGTCTATTGCTGAATAAGTTGAACCTATAACAACTCCGCTGTCGCAATTATATATTTCATTGTCATGGATATCAGTATAGGAATCGGCTTCGCTGCCATCCCAAGCATAAGAACTAACAAACACTCCCGGAGAATCCCAAGTTGGGGTTCCCTCTATACTTAAAGCGTTGTGGAGAATATTGTTGTTTACTTCAACGCTTGAGCCGTCGAAAATGTTAACTAAGTTTTGCACTCTGCTTGTACCGTCAACATTATCGCCGATGATTTCATTATAGGAAATTTGTCCCTCGGAATTGATAAATCTGACTCCGCGTTTATGGAATGAAGAAATATTATTGTTGTTTATCGAAACATAGCTATTATCCGCTTCGATGCCGTTGCTGCTATTCTTCCAGATATTTTTCACAATAGAGTTTTGGATTGTTATCTGGCTTGATTCTGTTCCCGCGTTATTTATCAAAATTCCGTAATCAAAAGCGTTATCACCAGCGCTGTCTCCCCCGCCATTTATTTCCAAACCATCAATGATAATTCCGTCGATGTCATTCACTTTAAGAATGTAATTGGTACCAGCGATGCCGGTGATAACAGGTTTTGTTTCTCCGGTTGCGCCGATCAATGTCAGCTGTTTTTCAATTAATATGCTTTCATTGTATGTTCCGGCGGCAACACTGATTGTTCCTTCGGAAGCTACGGCAATAATGCCTTCTTGGATAGTCGAGAAAGCGTTATAACCGAAGTAATAATCCGTGGGTACAGTAACAGTCGTAGGATAATCGTCATCTACAGAAATAACTGTCGGTTCAACACTGCTTAAGGTTCCCCCAACTTCATTAACATAATACGGTTCAAAGGTTACAGAACCCGTAATATTATCGTCAATTATTGTTTTTACTGCCGTTCCCCAATAGTTTTCAGTGCCGTTAACCACAGGATTTGTCGAATTGATGCCCTTTTCATTGCCAGTCAAAATATTTCCATGAGCAACAACAGTACTTCCGTCGGTTGCATCGTAGCCTACTGCGATACCATCGGTACAATTCGTAATAGTGTTGTTAGTAATCGTGGCTCCCGAAGGAGTTTCTGGATTGAAATAACTGGTGACTAAGATACCGGCAGAAGTTGATCCGTCAACGGCAGCAACCCCAACATTACCAGATATTGTATTTCCGGTTATTGTCGCATTTCCATTTCTTCCAACTTCGAAAGCATAATCCAACCAATTACCTATTCCTTTACCGACATAGGTATTATCAGATATCGTGGAATTTGTACCAAAGCCGTTATAAACACCAATGCGTCCGATATTGCTAAAGTTATTATTACTTACGGTCATGTCAGATCCATAAAGTTCTATCGCCATACCCTTATAGTCGGGTCCGCTTTGATTGTAAGCAATATTGGTGAAGATATTATTATCTATTGTTCCAGAACCATGAGAAAGTATGCCGACAGTAATTAACTGGCCGCTACCATCTAAGGTGACATTACTTAAATTGAATGTTACATCGCTATTTACTAAAATCCAGGCGCTGGAATCAGCGTGACCGACGTTGCTGGTGCCATGAGCAGGTTTAATAACCGTTGTTGTTTTATCAGTTCCGATAATTGACAGATTTTTATCAATTACAATTTGTCCCTCTTCGGTGTATGTTCCCGCAGCAACTTCAAGCGTATCGCCTTCGGTGGCCGCATCAATCGCCGCCTGAATGGTGGTAAAATCAGCGTTAGTTACACCGACAGTAAATATATTGTCGGTAGTCATCAAGATATCAACGCTGTCTAGAGATTGATTATTTGCCGAATCGCGAACAATTAAATTTATAGTATGTCGTCCGTCTAAGAGATTAATAGTCGCTGGAGAGCCACAATTAGTAATTTCATTTTCACTCCCACCATCTATTGTATAGAGGCAGGCTACCCCAGTAATGTCAGTGGCGGTAAATTCTAAAGCAACATCGCCGGTGAAATCGCGAATTATTTGGTCTACCACTGGAGAAAGAATACTAACTTCAGGAAAAATCGTATCAATTATTGTTATTTTTTGGGTTGCCGTTGCGCTATTTCCGGATGCATCAGTCGCCGTCCATGTAATAGAAGTTTCTCCCAAAGGAAAATCTTCCGGAACGTCGCTGGTTATGACGGGCGAAGCGTCAACTAAATCAGAAACGAAAGGTGTTCCTAAATTAGCCACTGTTGAACGCGGGCCATTGGCTTCCTGGGTAATATTTTCTGGAGATGTAATCGCGGGAGCAGTGCTATCTCTGACTGTTACAGTAAAAGTGGTAGGAGTGGCGGCATTATTATTGGCATCTTTTTTATTGCAAGTTACGGTCGTTGCACCCAAAGCAAATGTTGATCCGGAAACAGGAGAACAAATTGCCGGCTGATCGCCGTCAACCGCATCGTGAGAAATCGGATTGATATATATTACCGTTGCGCCAAGAGCCGAAGTAGCCTCGGCAATTACGTCGCTTTTAACCTCAATTATAGGAGCGATTGTGTCTCGAATAATTAGTTCCGAAGTTGTCTCCGAAAAATTACCCGAATCATCTGTCGCCTTCCAACTAACTATATGGGTTCCTAAAATAAAATCATGAGGATTATAAGTAATGGTTGGAGTTGTATCAACGATATCAACGGCCGTTGCCGGAACCAAAATCGGTGTAGTAGTCGGTCCGGTAGCTTCGAAAGTTTGTGTATCTGGAGATGTAATCGCGGGAGCAGTGCTATCTCTGACTGTTACAGTAAAAGTGGTAGGAGTGGCGGCATTATTATTGGCATCTTTTTTATTGCAAGTTACGGTCGTTGCACCCAAAGCAAATGTTGATCCGGAAACAGGAGAACAAATTGCCGGCTGATCGCCGTCAACCGCATCGTGAGATGTTGGAGCGAGATATTCTATTAATTTTCCCGATGGCGAATCTGCTTCAACGGGACCAATATCGGCAGAAGAATCAATTATTGGACTGGTTGTATCAACAACCTCAACAGTAAAACTAGAATCGCTCGGGTTTCCCTGATTATCAATTGCCGAACAGCTGACAGGAGTTATGCCTAAAACAAACGTTGCGCCAGGAGCCGGATCACAATTTACAACGACACTTTCATCTACTAAATCAGAAGAGGTTGGTAATGAATAGTTGACTATTGCACCCTCAGCAGAAGTAGCTTCGGTGGTTACATTTTCGTGAGAATTAATTATTGGGGCAGTAGTATCTTCAATAATCACTTCTGATTGTGCTGTGCTAAAATTGCCGGAAGCATCTGTTGCTGTCCAAGTAACTGTATGGGGTCCTACTGAAAAATTCTGAGGATCGTAAGTAATTATTGGGTTTGCATCAACAATATCGTCAGCGGTTGCTAAAAGTAAGTCTGGAGCAGTCGGCGTGGTAATCGGTCCGGTAGCTTCAAATGTTTGTGTGCCCGGCTCGCCGATAGCAGGTGCGGTTTTATCAATAACTGTTACATATTGGGTATCTGTCGCGCTATTGCCCATTTCATCTGTCGCTGTCCAAATAATTGTAGTTGCGCCCAAAGGAAAAGTAATTGGAGCATTGTTGGTGACATTAGGATTGATATCGAAATTATCAGTGACAATAGGCGCTCCGATAATAATTTCAGAAAATTCTCCCGTTGCTTCGTACTCAGTTATATCAGCTGGAGCGGTGATAGCAGGCGCGGTTGCATCAACGATTGTTACTGGATTATTGGTTTGAGATTCCCATCCATTATCAATTGTTGTGACAATCCATGGATCAATAGAGTCGCTTAATGGGGCAGTCGCCGAAAATGTTATGTTTGCTTGGGCTCCTGGTTTGATATTCAAATTAGAAGAAGGATTGCCATTTCCAAGACATTCTATATTTGCAGGGTTGTTTGCTAATATGGCCCATCCGGTCGGGCACACCAGAGCATCGTTAATAGAAAATCCAGCTGGTGCGGCAATCTGTATATCATATATAAAATTTGTCGATTCTGAATCATTGGCAATTGTAAGGTTGTATATATGAGAACTACCGCCTTTTACAATTGGTAAATCGACTCCGACCGTAGTCGTATGCGCGGCGAAAACGGCGCTAGAAATAAAAAAACCGCTAACGATTAAAATTGCGGTTAAAATAACTGACTTTTTCCCAAGACCTTTGACTAGTGCGTTAATGATTGCTGTGTTCATATTAATTTAGATTAATTAACGAGAACTTTAAACGCGGCAATCGACTAAATTGCCGTTTATATTAATAGTTATTAGTTTATTCTCCATGATAGTTAATACTAAAACAACCCAAGTGGGCTGTTAAGCCTCTGCTTTCAATGTAGTCCTATCTAAAAAAGTGTCAAGTCAAGTAAAAAGACCTTGGATAAACTCAAGGTCTTTAAAAATCCTTCATTAATTTCCAGAACGTCGCTTCGTCTGAAGTTATCTCTTCACAACATTCAGTAGGAAAAAGAAAAACAGGAGTTCGCGTGGAGGTCCAAAAAAACCATCTCCAGGCCATTTCATTATTTTTCTTCAGAGCTTCAAGCGCTACGCTGGCGGGCGCCTCATAAACATGAATCCCGTGGTGTTCGTATGGTCCTTTAACTTCAAGTTCTAACCCAATCCATCCTTCCCGGATCCTATTGTGAATCCCCGGTAATTCGGGCGTGCTAACTATTTTTATTCGTGACATTTCATTCCTCCACCTATCTATATTCATATATTATATTGCGACATTTTGTTTTGTCAATAATTTTGTCGCAATTTAATAACCCAAAAACCGCCTTTGGGGCGGTTTCAGACGATTAACTAACCAGTTCCTTAGAGTTGCTTCGGATCGATGTTAAAGACCACCGATCAAGGTCTCAGAATTAAGGAGAGAATTCTCACTCCTCAATTCGGTCAACACTGTTTTTTCTCAAGTATCGTGCAAGATGCAAAGCATATTGCGCAGTACAGAAGAGAAAAAAATAAATGTAGTGATCCATGCACAGCTTCCGCTACGCATGCCTTGTTACGACTTCATTCTTGTTACCGATCTTAGCTTAGGTCCACTTGCGTGGAGCGTCGGCTACTACCGGCTTCCCTAATGTGACGGGCGGTGAGTACAAGATTCAGGAACGTATTCATCGCGCCATAGCTGATACGCGATTACTAGCGATTCCAGCTTCATGAGGTCGAGTTGCAGACCTCAATCTGAACTGAGAGACCGTTTGGTGCGATTGGCTCCGGATTACTCCTTCGCGACGCGTTGTCGGTCCCATTGTATCATGTGTGCGGCCCAGGGCATCAAAGGGCCGTGCTGATTTGGTGTCATCCCCACCTTCCTCCTGGTTGTCCCAGGCAGTTCTCTGTGACATATAAAACACAGAGTAGGGGTTGCGCATGTTACCCCATTTAAGGGTGCGTCTCAAGATACATGCTGACAACAACCATGCAGCACCTGGGCTAATGTCCTTGTGGGTGGCTCACCATTTCTGATGAGCGTCATTAGTCTGTCAAGCCCTGGTAAGGTTCCTCGTTTGTTGTCGAATTAAGCCACATGATCCACCGCTTGTGTGAATCCCCGTCTATTCCTTTGAGTTTTAACGTTGCCGTCGTACTTCCCAGGCGGAATACTTAACGCGTTAGCTTCGCCACTTGAAGGGTCGACACTTCAAATAGCCAGTATTCATCGTTTACAGCGTGGAATACAAGGGTATCTAATCCTTTTTTATGCCCACGCTTTCGTCCCTCAGCGTCAAGGTCGCCCTAGCTGAATGCCTTCGCTTTTGGTGTTCCGGTCGATATCAACGGATTTCACCCCTACACCGACCGTTCCATCAGCCCCTAGCGCCTTCTAGTTAGAAAGTATCTTTAGCGTTTCCAAGGTTGGGCCCTGGATATTTGACCAAAGACTTTTCTTACCGCCTACGGACCCTTTACGCCCAATAAATCCGGATAACGCTTGGAGTCTCTGTATTACCGCTGCTGCTGGCACAGAGTTAGCAACTCCTTATTCCACCGGTACAATCAGCCTTGCGGCTTTCTCCCGGTGAAAAGCTCTTTACATTCCGAAGAACTTCTTCGAGCACGCGGCGTCGCTGGTTCAGGCTTTCGCCCATTGACCAATATTCTCGACTGCAGCCACCCGTAGGTGTCTGGGCAGTGTCTCAGTCCCAATGTTGGGGGTCGCGCTCTCACGCCCCCTACCCGTCATAGCCTTGGTAGGCCATTACCCTACCAACTAGCTGATGAGCCGCAGACCTATCCCTTTCCGGCTTGCGCCTTTACTCTTGCGAGACTATCGGGAATTAGCTAATCTTTCGACTAGTTATGCCCGAGAGAGGGGTTAGTATCCACGTGTTATGAACCCGTTTGCCGGTTGCCAGATCAACTTGCGTCAATCTGACCCCCATGACTTGCATGCCTTATCCACGCCGCCAGCGTTCATCCTGAGCTAGGATCAAACTCTCAAAAAAACTAAATATTACGAAGCAACTCTAAAAAACCGTAGTTAGTTAACTTATTACTTATTTTGTTTTCAAGGTTCTTTCCTTCAGAAACAAAAATCAGGAAAAGATCCTGATTAGGTCAAGTCTTTCTTGCAGCGATAAATCTTTCAGCATTTGCAAGGAGCGCAACCACAACATGGGCAGTGCTTCTTGTTTTTTTTCTTTTTCTTTGCAGCCATATTATTTATCTTTTCTAGTTGTCATTATAGCCGTCCCTAAAAACCTGTCAAGCCCTAAAATAAAAAAGGCCGGGAGTGCTTTCACAATAGATCGTTTCCTTTCGAAAACGAAAGAGATATCTATTATGAAAGCGCCCCTAGCCTCTTTGTTCCCTTTCAGAAAATTCCAATCGTTTGAAAATCTCTGAAAGGGAGGAGTTGAGACATACAGCCTCAACTCCCTTTCTGTTCACTTCACGCGATCACTCGCGTGTGATCGACTGAATGCGCTTGATCTCCAACTCCGCCCGTTGTTTCCGATCCTCTTTCTTCTTCTTATTTTCTGCCTTCTTTATCTCCCTCTTCAAGGAAGAAATTTGCCACTCGAGATAAACGATGGTACACTTTTTTTCTTTTCTTCCTTCCTTTGTGTGCATCTTTATTTTCCTCATCACCCGCACCATCTCCTCGGCTTTGTTGAGTTTACCCCACAAGTCGCTTATTTCGCTTATTTCGCTCATTTTGCCTCCAATTTCCTGCCGATCTCGGTCAGGTTTTTTCCTTTTTTGCTCGCTATGTTCTCATAGCGGCGAGATAACTACTAACCACTGATTGTGGGACTTCGTAAGTCCCACAATTCTGTGGGATTTCGTAAATCCCGACATCCGTTAATAATCATTTCGCCGCTATGAAAATTTTCTCAAAGAACTTGCTTCCCGTAGCAGACTCCAAATTGCTTTAGAATCTCTTACGGGAAGGGAAGTGTTGTTTATACAGCCACTTCCTTTTTTATTAGTCCACGAGAGGGAGTGCGATGGATCCGGTTTTCTTCTTACCGAGAAAAATTCCGTTCTCGGTTATTATAATCTCCTTTCCTTCAAGAATTTGACCAACCGCCACCCCTGAAGATTGCCCCGATTTCACGGCAACCTTGGTTAAGCGGAATCCGCCAGTCCTTACTCTCTCTAGTTTGTATATTGACGTTTCCGTCTCAACTAACATCTTTCTCTCCTTTAATGTGCTTCTTTCCCCGCAGGCTCTATCCTTTTTCCCAAGCTTTGAAGATAGAACCTCTGGGGAAAGAACGAAATACGGCTCCTCAATGAAGAGAAGCCGTATTTCAGTTACTTTATCTGTATTTATATAGTCCTAAGCGTCTCTTCTTCGCTAGGACTAACTTGTTGTTTTATAAAAAGTCCTTATCCTCTAACACCTGTATTATAGCATGCCTTGCAGAATCTGTCAAGGGCTGTGGAATACCAACTACGGATGATTGGGACTTACGAAATCCTCTCAAATATGAGGGATTTCGTAAGTCCAACAATAAAAAAACCGCCCTATAAAAAGTCGGTTTAAGCCCTATGGAGCCGAGGAGAGGAGTCGAACCCCCAACCTTCGCTTTACAAAAGCGTTGCTCTGCCATTGAGCTACCTCGGCACGCTTACTTATCGTCTTTAGCTTTCCTTAATTCGTCCCAATAATTGTCGTTATTGGTTTGATTCTTTTTAAAATTCTTTTGGCGCAATCTTTCCAGCCAATGGCCTGTTTTGCTCTCGGTTTTTAAGGTGAGGATTCTGATCCGGGAAAGCACTTTTTGCAGATACAGTTCGTAAGAGAAATTTTTTATGACCGGTATTCTTTTCATCCCCCATTTGATTCCGTCCGTCAAAGAACTGCGGAAATTAAAACCGAGATCCCGCTCCGGCAGTTTGCATAAAGCCGGCATTTTTCGCCACAAAATCACCGCCATGCCGATCAGGCTTAAAAAGAATATGATAATAGAGATTAATCCAACCATTAATAGTGAGCAAATGCTCAATATATCAAGCGTAGCTTGTTATTAAAGCTGATATCTGATGAACCTCTTAACGGTAATGTTTTCACCCGTTTTTGAGATTTGTTCTTGAATCAAGTCTTTGATGGTTTTTGCCGGATCTTTGATCCAGGGCTGTTCCAAGAGCGGAGTTTCTATATCCCCCATTCCGGCAATTTGCAGACAAATTTCATGAGATAAGTTTTGGAAATATTCGCCAAGAGCTACGAAATCAGTTTCGCAATTCAGTTCCAAAAGAACGCCCACTCTTTTGTTAGGATGGATGTAAGAATCGATGATGCCCTGGCTTGTAACCCTGTCTTTCTTTTGTTCGGCAAAGGATTTCCCCCACTTTCTTAGAATCTCTTTGGCTTGTTCCATATCACCCTTGGCTTCTTTCAGGGCTTTTTCACACTCGATAATGGAAACGCTGGTTTGTTCTCTTAGTTTTTTAATTTGATCAATCATGTTGTTTTTTCGATCTTTATCTTCGGCTTAGTTGATTTTACCGCTTCTTTAACCTTTTCCAAAATGTATTTAAGCGAGGATACTGCGTCGTCGCTGGCCGGAATCGGAAAATCGGCCAAAGTCGGATCGATGTTCGTATCGCAAATGCCGATAATTTTAACGTTAAGCTGCTTCGCTTCCCTGATCGCGAGATCGTTTTCTTTCATATCGGCAATCAAAATGGCTTCGGGCATCTTTTTCATTTCCTTGATTCCTCCGAACTTTATGCCCATCTTCTTAATTTCTTCTTCAATGCCGGCTCTCTCTTTTTTGGTGTATTTTTCTAATTCGCCCGCTCCCTTTTTCCTTTCAATCTCCTTTAAGTAATCGATTCTTTTCAAAATTGCAGATAAATTAGTGAAGGTGCCGCCCAGCCAGCGTTCGCAAACGTAAGGCAGGCCGCATTCTTCGGCAACGCTTTTGATTAAAACCTTAACTTCAATTTTCGTTCCAACCAAAAGCAGGACCTTGTTTTCGGCGATAATGCTTTGGATGAATTCCAGAGCTTCGGCCAGTTTTTCTTTGGTCTTTTCCAGATCAATGATATGGACCCTGTTTCTGACTCCGGAAAGATACGGCTGCATTTTGGGGTTGATTCTGGAAGTGCTGTGCCCCAACTGAACGCCGGCTTTCATCATATCGTCAATATTAATATTGAATTTTTCTTTAGCCATATAATATCTAGTATCTAGCATACCACGCCTCCAAAAAAACCGCAACATGTGGTAATCTGAAAAGGATGAAGAAAGTCCAAAAAATCATTATTATCTCTCTGGGCGGCTCGATTATCGTGCCCGAAGAAATCGATATCGCCTTCCTTAATAAGTTTAAGGAATTTATTTTGAAGTTTCTCCGCCAAGACTACAGATTTATTATTGTGGCCGGCGGAGGGAAAACATGCCGGAAATACCAAAAAGCCGCCAGCGAAATCACCCAATTGACTAATGAAGATAAGGACTGGATCGGCATTCACGCAACTCGCCTTAACGCCCAACTCTTAAGAACGATTTTTAAAAAAGAGGCGCATCCTATAGTCTTGGATAATCCTCACAAAAGAATTGCCGGTAAGAATTTTAAACTTTTCATTGCTTCCGGCTGGCGGCCCGGCTGGTCAACCGATTATGACGCAGTTTTATTGGCAAAAAGATTCGGGGCTTCAAAAATCATCAATGCCTCCAATATTGATTATATTTTCGACAAAAATCCGAATGAATTCAAGGATGCCAAGCCGATTAAAGAAATAACCTGGCCCGATTATTTAAAAATCGCGGGCAAAAAATGGACTCCGGGTATGAACGTGCCCTTTGACCCCATCGCCTCTCGGGCAGCCAAGAATGCGAAAATGACCGTGATTTTCACTAAAGGCACGGATCTTAAAAATCTGGAGAATATAATTACAAACAAACCATTCAAGGGTACAATAATCCACTCTTAATCCAAAAAAACAAAATGGCAAAGAATTATTCTCTGCCATTTTTTGTTGATTGCTATTTCTGATCTATCACCCAGGGTTTCGCCACCTCCAGAAAACGCCGTACCTTGACCTGATCGAATAACATATCGTCCTGCGAACGCAAATGTGTTTCCGCATCAATCCAGATTGGCCCATCAGCGACTTGAGCAATCTTTTCCAGCTCCTGCTGCAAGTTATCGGGCGAGAGACCGCCGGCATAGCCACAATAGGTATATTGCTTTGGCCACGCCTTAGGCAAGACTCCTACTCCGCCCGATGTGTCAAAAAGAGGATATGCGTATATTCCCCACCTATTCTCTATGGCACTGAAAATTTTTTCGTTCACGCCATCCATTTGGAAAATAATTTGCCTGGAACCCATGTATTCCCTCAAAACTTCCGAGAATCCTTCGCTGGCCACGTGCGGCTCGGCGTGAAAATTCAGCTGGAAACGATCGAACATCTTCCAGGTACAACCAAACTCTTGAAAGAAATTCGGCATACCAACGCATAAATTTCGCACCCATGCGCCGCACAAATGACCGGATAAGGCAAGTTTTTTATTATTCCGCCACTCGATATAAAGTTCGTTTAACCAATTTCGAGATGGAAATCTTTTATTGCCCTGCTGTTGTTTAGACAACAAGATGCCGAACTCGACAAAAGGATACTCTTTGGCTATCTGAATTAATTCCTTCGGTTGGATGCTATCGTCGGCCCCGGTTACCGTTACCCGATTAATAATCTTCTTAACCACCTTTTTGCCTCCTTTGTTAAATTGCTAACTTGATTATTTGGTAAAACTTTGATAATGTCAAATTATATGAAAAAAGATATCCATCCAACATATTATCCCAACGCGAGGGTGCAATGCGCTTGCGGCAATACTTTCACGACCGGCTCCACTAAAGAGTACTTGGACGTGGAAATTTGTTCGAAATGCCATCCTTTTTACACCGGTAAAGAGAAGGCTTTCGATACGGTAGGCCAGGTCCAAAAGTTTAAAAAGAGACTGGCTCAAAAAGGAACTTCTAAGAAAAAAAAATAACCACATGGCTGATCCTCAAGGAATAAAATCCGATGAAGCCATCATCGAAATTAGGGCTGGCGCCGGAGGCGACGAGGCGGCTCTTTTTGTTGGCGACCTTTACCGCATGTATTCAAAATACGCCCTGCTTCAGGGCTGGCGGCAGGATGTTTTAGATTCCAGAGCCTCTGATTTGGGCGGTTATAAAGAAATCGTTTTAGAATTACGGGGCAATGGAGCTTTTTCAAAAATGCAGTACGAGGGCGGAGTCCACAGAGTGCAAAGAATCCCTAGAACCGAAAAACAGGGCCGAGTCCACACTTCGACTGCTTCGGTAGCGGTTTTGCCGAAGCCTCAAGAAGCTCAAATTAAAATGAATCCCGCTGACGTCAGGGTTGAGGTTTGCAAAGCAACCGGGCCGGGCGGGCAAAACGTCAATAAAAGAATGACGGCCGTCAGGGTTATCCATTTACCCACCGGTATGACCGTGGAATGCCACACTGAAAGGAATCTTCAGCAAAACAAGGAAAGCGCCATGGGTCTTTTGGCGGCTAAGATTCTCGAAAAACAGGAAATGGAACAGATTGGCGCCTTAGATGAAAAAAGAAGAGCCCAGATCGGCTGGGCTAAACGCGCCGAAAAAGTGAGAACCTACAATTTTCCCCAGGACAGGCTGACAGACCATAGAGTCAAAAAAAGCTTTCACAACCTGGAGGCTATCATGGAAGGAAAGCTAGATAAAGTCGTCGAAACTCTCAATCAGTCTCTCTAATAAAAAATGTTGAAGGCGAAACCTTCAACATTTTTGGTATTGCAACTTATTGTTCAATTAAACTATCAATAATGCCTTTTCTGATCGAGCAAAGATCATCGTATTTTTTTCCGTAGTGCTTCTTAGCCAATTCGTCTTTTTTCTTCTGCAGATCGGCTTCATTCTTTTTTTGATTATCGGACGACTTTGAACCCGTCATTTAGTGCAACCTCCGTTCTTTTTTTAGGAACGCACATGGACTTCTTTGCCGACGAAAGCTTCGCAGATCTTGCAATGGTAGTTAATTCCGGCTGAGCCAGATAGCGGGCCGATATCATTATATTTAGTGCTTTTAGGGCTTCCTTTAACCCATCCGCAACCTGGGCAGAAATAAGCAACCTCGGCAATATCTACAAAAACATGCGCACCTAAAGAAACATTCTTTTTTACAGCCGCCCCTATATAGCCAGATCGACCCGTTTCTATGGCAAACGGTAAACCGCTTTTGGACTTCAAGTCTTCCAGTTTTTCAGCAACAATCCCCTGCCGCCGGGCAAGCGTTCTGATTACGGTTAGTTTTTCCTGCAAAATTGCCTGAATTTTCGCATTAAGACCATTCAACTTCGCTTGCGTCTTCTTGTCAATTTTTATTTGCGCTTCCATCGCTTTCCTCCTTTTTGTTGTCAAAGATTCTAATTCAATCTACCAAAAACACCGTTCAAGTCAATAATGTTTAACCTTTAACGTTAAACAAACCCCTACTACTGCATTTCTTTAATGTCTTGTTCGTACTTAGCGGCAATGGCCAAAACCGAGTTGCCGTAGAACTCTTCCCACTTAGACCAGCTGGCGCCGGAGAAATATCTCATCACGGCCTTAAATTCGTTGTTTTGCACTCCCAAATCTTTTAGATAAACGCCTGTGGCCAAAAAGGCGTCGTTAATATTCCAAGGATCAGGCGCCTTGCCCGTCATATTCTTGATTTTGTCCTTGTAAGCCAACCAGGTTGATGGAATAAATTGGGAAGGCCCCATAGCGCCTCCGTAGCCCACAGGCGCGCCGGAGGAATTCTTCAACGGGCAGGAAACCGGAGTATTGTAAACATCTCTGCCCAATTCCTGGGTAATTTGCACAAACGGAGTAGTGTCCCTGCTTGGATTCATAACTTTCTTTTCTTGCGCATTAGTTGTTACTCTTTTGCCTTCTCCGGTGCTTAAATTCGTCACAAAGCATTGCCCGACATTTTTACCGATGTTCGATTCTTGGGTCAAAACAGCCAACAATAAGGCCGGCCTGACGCCCGTCTGCCCTGAAACGAACTTGGCGATATTGTAGGCCTCTTCGAATGTCGGCGCTTCGGGCACGCCGATTAATTCAAAGATTCTGGAACGGATGGCCTGCGCCTGTTTCTCCACGTTGCTTTTCTCAGCAAGCTGTTTCTGATATTCGGCTTCGGTCAGTTTCAATAAAGAATCCTGCTCGGCTTTGGTCGAGGCGTTTTCCTGACGCTGCAAAGTTTGAATAGCGACCTGTTTCTCTAAACCGCTCTTTTCTTCATCCAAAGATTGCTTCTGATCTTCTAAAGACGATTTGAGCGCTTTAATATTAATCAAAAGTTCCTTATTTTTAATATTGAGAGCTTCCAGCGCCACTAAATTGTCAAAGAAATCAGAAATGCCTTCGGAAATCAGTATCTCGATCAAAGGACGCTGGTCTTCTTCGTAAGTCTCCTGCAAGATGGCGGACAGCCTGGTTTTTCCTTCATCGATTTTCAAGGCGGTTTTGTCGATTGAGATTTCGGTATCTGTAATCTGCAGCCCCAAATCCTTAATAATAATATTGCTTTGGCTGATTTGGAGGTCTAATTTTTTAATTTTGTTTTTAAGCGAGGCAACCGTATTTTCCAGGGTCTTTTTTTCTTGGGCGGTAGCTGCAATGCTTTTATCGTAATTGGCAATTTGCTCTTCAAGCTGTCTTAATTCTTCCTCCAGGGCTTGCCGTTCTTCGCTGGGGCTGGGATCGGCCCAAACAAAAAGTCCCGGCATAACTAAAACCGAGACTAATGCTCCCAAGAAAATAATTTTTACTGATTTCCTCATTTTTTCTCCGAAGCAGCGGGTTTAGCCGCAGCCGGGGCTGACGGTTCTTTAACTTCTTCGCCCTTATCTTTCTTTTCCTTTTCCACTTTTTCAACCTCTTCCACTTTTTCTTCAATGGGCTTTTGCAGCTCTTCTTCAACTTTTTCCGGCTGAGCGACGCGAACGATAATTTCGTCAGGACTTCTTAAAATCTTTACGCCTTCGGGCAATGACAGATCTTTAATCAGCACCTTGTCTTCAAAAGTTTCCAATTTACCGACATTGATTCTGATTTCTTTGGGCAAGCTTTGAGGCAAAGCTTTCACCTCTATCTCGGAAATGTTTTTCACCAAAGTGCCCCCCAGATTCTTTACCGCGGGCGCTTCTCCCTCGATAATCAAGGGTATCTTTACCTGGATTTCATCGGTCAAAATCGGCTGATAGAAATCAGCATGAGTCGCCTTGCCTGTCATGGGATCGAATTTGACATCGTGGATTAAAACAAGATTTTTTTCTTTTTTGCCCTCTGTTTCAAGCGAAATCAGGGTGCTTTCTCCGGCTTCGTTCAAAACTTTCTCAAATTCTTTTAAGCTAACTTCCAAACTCTCGTTTTTAATTTTCGGGCCGTATAACACAACGGGTAAAACGCCTTTTTCTCTAAGGGTTTTGACTTTTTTGCCTTGAATTTTACGAATTTTTGCAGATAAGGTTAACATATTATTTTTCCAACTTGATGCATTGCACCGGACAATTTTCAGCCGCTTCGCTGTTGCATTCAAATTCTTTAACTTCGAGTTCGAAGTTTTCTCCATTAGGTTTTGATCCTAAAAACTGGGCCTTGCCGTCGTCGCCTAATTTCCAATATTTAGAACAAACGGCTTCACAAGAGCCGCAACCGATGCACTTTTGAACTTCGAAAATGATTTTTGCCATGGTTTTAATATACCCGAAACATTATCTGCGGTCAAGATCGTTGAACTGCTGTCTTCGGCCACGATTGATTTTTATGCAAGATGCCGTCTTTGGCGCCGAATTTCGTTACGGCAAAACCGGAATTCGCCATAGCCAACTGGATAGCATAAACAACATCATTTTTCTGGATCAAGCCCGAGACAAATCCCGATCCGAAAGCATCGCCCGCCCCGGTGCCGTCAACCAGCTTCATCCCCAGGGATTTGGCGCGATAAAGGTGTTTTCCGTCAGAAACCGTCACCCCCTCTCCCCCTTTCGTCATAATTGTAATCTCCGGAGTCAACTGATCAATCTTTTTAAATATTTCCTCTTCTTTTTGATAAGGAATTTTTGCCAAAAGAGCGGCTTCTTCCCGATTAAGAATTAAAACGTCGATTTCCTGCAGAATCTTCTGCAAAACCGGTTCGGGCAACGTTAACTGGTTGTAGCCCGGGTTGAACGCCACCTTAATATTATTTCTTTTGGCGAAAGCAATCAATTCTTCGGTAATTTCGGTCAGTTTGCCGCCAAAAGGGGCGAGATAAAACCATTTGGTTTTTTTGATTTTATCCCAAGGGATATCTTTCTTTGCCAAAAGATCGGACGCTCCGCGGTAAACTAAAATAGTGCGATCGCTGCCCGGCTGCATTAGCAGAACCGCAATATTAGTCGGCATTTTTTTAGTTTTTTGGATTAAATCCGTATTGATGCCGTATCTTTTTAGTTCAGCGGTGATTAATGTGCCGAAATTATCATCTCCGACCATCCCGCAATAGGCCACCTTAAATCCCTGATTGGCAAAGGTTGCGGCTGCATTCGTTCCCCCTCCGCCCGAAGCAAAAAAAACGTCTTCCACTTCGATTTTCGAGCCCAAAGATAAGCAAATACCCTTGCCCGTGGAAAATTCTTCACCGGAAGCCGGCAGAAACTTCTGCGATTTCAGGTAAATATCCTGCGTGGCCGAGCCGAAAGTAATGACATCAAACATGTTTTTGCTTTAATTGTTTTTCTTTTTGAGCAATCAATAACATCGTTTTAATAACAGTATCAGGGTTCAAGGATATGGATTCTATCCCCTGCTCTACCAGAAATTCGGCGAAATCCGGAAAATCGGACGGGGCTTGGCCGCAGATGCCGCAATATTTATTTCTTTTCTTGCACGCTTTAATAACCGAGGCAATCATAATCTTTACGGCCTCATTCTTTTCATTGCCGATATTGGCGATCAAGGCGTTGTCCCGATCAAGCCCTAGCGTTAATTGAGTTAAATCATTAGAACCTATGCTCATGCCGTCGAAAATATCCAAAAACTGATCGACCAAAATAACATTAGACGGGACTTCGCACATCACAACAACCTTCAGGCCGTCTTCGCCCTTAACAAGTCCGCTTTCTTTCATGATAGCCAGTGTTTTTTTGCCCTCCTCGACGGTACGGCAGAACGGCACCATGGCCCAGATGTTTTTCAGGCCGAACTCTTCCCGAGCTTTTTTAAGAGCCCTGCATTCCAAAACGAAAGCCTTTTTATATTTCGGATCGTAATACCTTGAAGCTCCTCGCCAACCGATCATCGGGTTTGATTCTTTCGGTTCAAACTCCTGGCCGCCCGGCAAAGTTGCGTATTCGTTGGTTTTAAAATCGGAAAATCTGACGATGACGGGATTAGGCCAGAAAGCGGCGGCAATCATGCCTATGCCCCGAGCTAATTCATCAACAAAAAACTGGGATTTGTTTTGTTTAATTAAAGCCAGCGGATGAGCGTTAATTTTAGAAGCGATAATAAATTCTTCTCTGGCCAGACCCACTCCCTTATTGGGCAAAAAGGAACTTTTGAAAGCGATTTCAGGGCTGCCGACATTGACCATAATTTTCGTTTTTGTTTCGGGGATATTCTTGAGATTGTATTTTTTAATCTCAAAAGGAATATTTCCCAGATAAACGCGTCCCGTTCCACTGCTGCAATCAACGGTAGCCATTTTCCCTGTTTTTAACACCCTAGTAGCCTTATCGGCGCCCACAATAGCTGGAATGCCTAGTTCGCGGCTGACGATGGCCGCGTGGCACACTCGGGAACCCTCGTCTGTCACAATAGCCGAAGCCATTCTCATAATCGGCACCCAGTCCGGATCGGTCATTCTGGTCACCAAAACTTCTCCGGGTTTAAACTCATTGATTTTAGAAACGTTTTCAATGACCCTGATCTTGCCGTGTCCGATTTTATTACCCACGGCAATGCCGATAATAGCCGGTTCTTTAGCCGTTTTAACCTCGTATTCTTCGTATATTTTTTGGGTCAGGGTCTCGTAAACCGTTTCGGGTCTTGATTGAACCACAAACAGTTCTCCTGTCTGGCCGTCTTTAGCCCACTCGATATCTTGCTCTTTAATGTAATGTTTTTCAATAATGTTCGCCCAACTAGCTAGCTGTAAAACTTCGTCGTCGGTCAAAGAAAATTTTAATTGATCGGATTTGCTCACATTCACCTCTTTTAATCCGCCGTCTTTGGCGAAAATATATTTCTTCTCCTTTCGGCCGAGATTTTTTGCAATAATGGGCCTGAAGCCCTGCTCCAGGGTCGGCTTGAAAACCGTAAACTGATCCGGAGTGATTTTTCCTTTTACAATCATCTCCCCTACTCCAAAAATCGAGTTGACAATGATCGCATCTTTAAATCCCGACTCCGTATCTATGCTGAAAATAATGCCGGCTGAAGCCAGATCGGATCGGATCATTTTTTGGACTCCGACCGAAAGACCAAGTTTCAACTGAGAAAATCCTTTTTCTTCCCTATAAGCGATGGCTCGATCAGTGAAAGTTGAGGCAATTGATTTCTTGACGGCTTCGAAGATTTTTTCTTCGCCGCAGACGTTCAGATAGGTTTCGAATTGCCCGGCGAAAGATGCGGTGGCGGTATCTTCGGCTACGCCCGAAGTACGCACGGCTACGGTTGGATTTTTACCGTATTTTTGGCCCAATTCCCGATAGGCTTTTATTATTTCTTTTTTCAAATCGTCGGGTACAACACCTCGCATAATAAGGGCGCGCGAAGCCTTGCCGACTTTTTGCAAACTTGTTATTTTTTTAGGATTGAAATCTGCAAAAATTTCTTTAAGCTTCCCGTCGATTTTATTAGCCTTGAGATAGCGCCAATAAGCGGCTGTTGTCAAAGCGAAACCGTCAGGCACGTTTACGCCTTTTTGAGTCAATTGAGAGATCATTTCGCCCAAGGAAGCGTTTTTTCCGCCCACCAACGGAACATCTTTGGAGCGTATTTCTTTAAACGGGAGGATATATTTTTCTAATTTCATATAGATTAATTACTGGCAGCGAGCCGTAGTTATTGGATTATCTATTTCTCGGGAAAATCCGGCCGATTCAACGCACCAATATTTTCCCGACCGCGCTCTTAATAAAGAAGCGGCGGCAAAATCTTTTTCATCAATTGATTCAAAACAAATTACATTTTGTCCGCCATTCTCTTCCTTAATTCTTTTTTCTATAATACCTAATTCGCCGTTGTCGCTCAAAGTATTGTTATTTTCATCGCAGACCGTGCTGTAGCTTTCTCCGTTTTGCGTATAAATCATTTCCGCCCCGTTTCTAACTTGGTGCATCATTGACTGAATGCTGGCATCATAGGCTTGAAAACGAGCATTACGAGTATTAACCAAAACAATTGTTGATAAAAGTCCGATAATCGCCACAACCACCAACAATTCAATTAGGGTGAAACCACTTCTATAATGCATGTTTTTGCAGTTCTTGGGCAATAGCCAATTCTTCGTTTGGTTCGATCGTTAAATTTTTGATTTTATTTGGTTTATTTAAAATAGCCAAACCGCGGCAAATCATCTGCCTGATCTTCAAAGAGCCTGCTCCGATTGCTCCGGTAAAAACCAGCGTATCGCAGCCGCCCAAAATGGCGTAATACGCTCCGATGTATTTTTGGATACGATAAACGAAAATTTTTAAAGCCAGCTCGGATTTTTTATCTCCCTCATCGATTTTTTTTAATATTTCTTTCATATCAGACAACCCGCAAATTCCTTTTAAGCCCGACTCGTGATTCAAAATTTCGTTTGCTTTTTCCGGAGAAAAGGTTCGGGCAAGTTCCAAGACGATGCCCGGATCCAAATCGCCGCACCGCGACATCATGGACACGCCTTCTAAGGGTGTAAATCCCATAGAAGTATCGATCGCTTGGCCGTTTTTAACTGCGGTGATTGAAGAACCTCCACCTAAATGGCAACTGATCACCCTTTTCGTGCCGGCAAGCCGAGCGGCGTATTGATGGGAGATACCGTGAAAACCGAATCGTTGAAATCCGTATTTTCGCCTGATTGATTCGGGTAATGAATAAATCCGGGCTTCTTCGGGCAAGTCTTTATAGAACCCGGTGTCAAAAACCGCTATCTGCTTTGTTTCCGGGAAAATTTTCAAAGCAACAGTGATGCCCAAAAGATTAAACGGATTATGCAAAGGAGCTAATTTATCATATCGGCGCAACTCTTTTAAAACGAGCGGGGTTATTAATGTCGGATTCCGGAATTTTGCACCGCCGTGAACTACCCGATGGCCGACAACCTTAATCAGCCCGTCGAAATCTTTCAACTCATTTAATGTTTTCGCCAACTGCTGATGATAATTGCGCTGATTTTTGATGACAACCGCTTTTTTTCTTAAAATTCTAAAATCGCCGTTAAAAATCTTATACTTGATCGACTGGCTGCCGCAATTTAATACGAGTATCATACCAATTCTCCGAAACTGTTTTTAATGATGCCGGCCGCATTTCCTTCATCGGTGTCTAAATGGGCGGACAATTTGAAATTTTCACCCTTCCTGACCTTAAAATTGTGGAATGTTGTCATTCTCGGGCCGTCAACTTTAATGGAAACAATATCCTGACCGTCAATCCCCGATTTTAATGCTTCTATGGGTGAAATATGAAGATGACGCTGGGCGATAATAACGCCCTCCTTAAGCTCAACCTGGCCCTTGGGGCCTATTAATAAAGCGCCTGGCGTACCCTTTAGGTCTCCCGACAAGCGGACAACCGGAGGTATCCCTAAATTATATGCATCAGTCGTAGATATTTCTAATTGCGTTTGTCCTCTTAAGGGAATAATCGCCCTTACTTGAGAAATTTCCTTGTCTTTGAAGCGCACCGCAACGGTTTCCTGGGCGGCAAATTCGCCCGGCTGGCTTAAAGCTTTCTTTTTAATTAAAACATAATTTGCGCCAAAAAGAGCTTCCATATCTTTTTGAGACAAATGAATGTGCCGGGCCGATATTTCAACGGGTATTTTTAGTGCCATATTAGTTTATTATATCTGAAAAAAGCAAAAAAATAAAACCCTTGGCACTAAACCAAGGGTTGCTTGTTTTCAAACCTCACTATAGGGATCTGAACATCCTTCTGCAATTTCTTCTTTTAGAGCTTCTTCGTGAGCTTCTTTAAAAATCATTCCCACCGCCATCCTCCGGAATTCAGTTATTTCATGTTTAATCGCGCGGTTGGAATAACTCTCCGACATCTTTCTGTCCAACCCCACGTTTTTGCAAACGCAGTCTTCGGGATGGCGGTCAGAAATCCAAATTTCATCAAGAGGGATGGCTGAGTGAACAAAACCGTGCCCGCCATGGGTGAAAATCGGATCAAGGTTGTTCCTTACCCACTCCACATCAACCCGAAATATTTTAAAGCCACTCTGCATCCTGACGAACTCGAAATGCTCCGGGAAAAGCTTTGATAAAACGAAGTTCGAATCCTTATTTCTCGCTCTTTTTTGGATTTCCAATTCAAGCGCTGGTAAAAACGCTGCACCCCTGTCCGTTATCAAAATAACGCCTCCTCTTTGAGTGTTACCACAACTATCAATCTTAGTACCATATCTTCTTTGGTTTTCGGATAATCTCCGATATAATCAAACCAAATTTCCATAAATCTTTTACAGGGCATTTTCCGAGTATTGCTATAAAGCAAGGGGCGGCGCATCAACGGATCGGCCAAAACGATATTTTTCTTATTGATGTCCACTACCACCGAATAATGGCCGCCGTCGTGGTTTTCAAACCAATTAACAATCACGGGTATTTTTTTATCAACATAGCGCCTTAAGTCATCGAGCGAACAATTCTCTTTTACCATCGCTTTAAAACCAAAGTGTTCCGCGGCCTTAACTAAACCAGCGGGTGATGTGCCTTTTTCTTTTGTGGCATTGGCTATTTTAGCAATCTCTCTTTCGGGAACTAATACTCCATAATAATCAAGCACCATTTTTAATGATGCTGCGCCGCACATCCCCGCCGACTGGCGAAACGGTCTAATCTTTATGCGAGAACTCTTCTTTTTTGAATCGGCCACGAAGCACCTCCCTGCAAAATCATTACAAATGACAAAGAACCGACTTTTTCTTACCACTTATACAGAAAAAATCAAGGCTGGACACGCGGAGAAAGTTGGATGGTCGCGGCCGTATAACTGCCGTCGGAGTTTTTGGTTCCGGTCGCCATTATTTGTTTGCCGATTTCAACATCGCTGGCGCTTCCTTCGGCCATTTTAGAAATTTTAGTCGAAGCCGAGAAAAAGATAATTTTCGAACTGCCGTCAGCCATTTTCAACGTTAAGCTTTGTTCATCCTTAGCCGTTACTTCACCGTTAAATATGGCCGCGACCGATTCTTTGACGGTTCCCTTTTGAAAATTGCCCGCAGTGTTTCTCTGAAAGTCTTGCGGTCCGAACGACATTGATTTTTTGCTCTGGCCGTAAAGCATGCCGCCGTAAAACGATCCGCCAATTACTACTATTGCAATCGCTATTGATATTATTTTTTTCATATTATTTTATTAATTATTCATATCTTAAAGCCTCGATGGGATTTAATGAAGCGGCTCTTCTTGCCGGATAATAGCCAAAGCCTATGCCGATCGCTGCTGACACGCTAAAAGCCAATAAAACCGAGAAGAGAGAAACGCTGGTGGTAATGCCGCCGAATTTAGTCATTAATAGCGAGGCAATCCAGCCGAAGATTGTGCCAATAATTCCGCCTATCAACGTTAAAGTGGCCGCTTCGGCTAAAAACTGGGCGCTGATATCTCGATTTTTAGCGCCAATAGCTTTTCTCAATCCCACTTCCCTTGTTCTTTCGGTCACGGTCGTTAACATCATATTCATAATGCCGATGCCTCCCACCACCAAAGAGATTCCGGCTACGGCCGCCAGCAACATCGTAAAGGTGTTGGCGACCGAAGAAGCGGTTGCCACCAAATCAGCCTGGTTTAAAACGGTAAAATCAGCCGCAGTGCTATCTGTAATATTATGGCGGGTTAAAAGCAGACCGGTAATCGCTTCTTCGACGATGGACATTGATTTTTGATCTTGAGCCTGAACGTAAATGGAACTGACGTATTTATTGCCGGTTAAAAAACGCTGTGCCGTGGAAAGCGGCACGTAAACCAAATCGTCCTGGCTGTTAAAGCCCGTGCCGCCTTTGGTCTCGGTAACGCCGGTAACCGTAAAAATAATGCTGTTAATCCTGATTTTTTGGCCCACAGGATCGGCGTCTTCCCCGAAAAGATCGTCACGAACCGTCGGACCCAGAATGGCTACTTTGGCATAATTTTCATTTTGCTGTTCGGAAATAAAACTGCCCAAGGTTGTTCCAATACTTCTAATTTCGGCGTAATCGGCGACCGTTCCAAAAATACGAGTATTGGTATTGGTCCCCTTGGCCGTAATTTGATAATTTTTAGAAACGTAAGGAGCGACCGCTTTAATCAGAGAAACTTCATTTGCAATGGTATCCGCATCGTCTTTCGTCAAGGTTTGAGCCGAGCCCATAGCCGACCTCATCTGCGTGCCGATGTTGGTTTGAACGCCCGGATTAACCATAATCAAATTGGAGCCGATGCTTTCAATGCTGGATTCAATCTGGCTTTTGGCGCCCTGGCCAATGGAAACCATGGCTACGACTGATCCTATGCCGATGACAATGCCCAAAATCGTCAGTCCCGACCTGATTTTATTCATGGTGATAGCTGCGTAGGTTTCTTGGAATAAATCGGCGATAATCATAAAATTTCCTCTTTAATAATCGCGCCATCAACGATTTGAATAATTCGATTGGCGTATTCAGCCACATAGCGCTCGTGAGTAATTAGAACAATCGTGCGCTTTTGCTCTTTATTCAATTTCTGAAGAGTTTGTAAAACAATTTCACTGGTTTTGGTATCCAGGTTGCCTGTTGGTTCATCAGCCAAAATCAAAGATGGATCATTAACAAGGGCTCGAGCTATCGCCACCCTTTGCATCTGGCCGCCGGAAAGCTGATTGGAAAGATGATTAAAATGAGATTCTTCAAGGCCGGCATCCAGCAGCGCTTTTTTAGCTTGAGCTTCCCGCTCTTCCGGCCTTATAGACGCATAAACCAAAGGCAAAATAACATTGCGCAGAACCGTAGCCCTGGGCAGAAGATTAAATGACTGAAACACAAAACCAATTTTATCTTTTCTAATGTCGGCCAACTCGTCATCAGAAAGCTTGGAAACGTCTTTACCTTCAAAAAAATACTGGCCCCCTGACGGGGCGTCCAAGCACCCCAAAATATGCATCAGAGTTGATTTGCCCGAACCCGAAGGGCCCATAATCGCAACAAATTCCCCGTCTTTGATATTGAAAGAAACGCCCTTGAGAACCTGGGTTTCAACGTCGCCGCTTTTATAAACCTTAACAATATTCTTCAGCTCAATCATGTCCTTTAAGGTTAACGCATTATCTGCTCCATCTGTCTCATTTGTATTTGGCTGGTGCTGGGTTGTCCGGATGTTTGGCTAGAGCTTGAAGAACTTTTTGAAGAAGCGCTGCTGGTCTGAGTGACCACAATATCGCCTTCTTGAAGCCCCGAGGTGATCTCGGTCATTGTGTCGTTAGCCAATCCTAATTGAACAAAAACACTGGCAAGATCAGCCGCCATCTTTACGTAATAAGCATCGTTTTGTTTTTTAATCGCCGTGGTGGGGACCATAACAACATCTTGCTTGGCATCGGTAATAATTTCAGCGGATAAGGTCATGCCGGGCTTGATTGCCTCGTCGGTTGTTTCTAAAGAAATTTGAGCACCGTAGTCCACGACTCCTTGATTGGTCGTACCCAAGGTGTCTATCTCAATCACCTGACCCGTCACGGTCAGATCCTCAAGCGCATCAAACGTTATGGTTGCCTTTTGGCCGATTTTCACCTTGGCTGCGTCTACTTCGTTCAGAGTTATTTCGGCTATTTTCTCTTTAGTAATCAGAGTGGCTAAAACCGTATTGGAAGAAACCGTATCGCCTTTTTGGGCATCGCCCAAGGTTGCGATAACGCCGGTAAAGGGGGCATAAACCGAATACTTAACCAGCTCATCTTTTGCATCGGCCAAGGCTTCTTGTTTTTTGACAACAGTATTCTCCGCGCCTTGGATAGCCCTTTGAGCGTCTTCAATTTTTCCCGGCGTATCTTCGTTGGTGTTGTCAATCGTGTCTTCAATCGTCTGTAAAGAACTGATATTGGCATAAACGACAGAAACGTCGCTTTGAATCTTGGGTTGCATTGTATCAATCTGGGTGGCCACAGCGCGAAGGTCGGTGTAATCGTAAAGGGCAATGGCGTCAAACATATGGCGCGCGCTGTCTATCGCTTGGGAAATTGTTTTGGTCGTTTCCAGGGTGCTAACGAGGAGCTGATAAATAGTAGAACTTGCATCTTCGCGGGAAACGGTTCTGAAAAAAGCGAAATCTTTATCGAAAGCGTCATCTGCTGCGTCGCAGTCTTCGATTAATTTTTGAGTAAACGAGGAATTTTTCCCCAAAATCAATTCGTATCCCGTAATATATTCCTGAGCGCTTTTTTCCGTGCCCAGCGTATCTTTCAAATCATTCATATAACCTGACAACTTAAAAAAGGTACTCGAAACAGCATCGTAACCGTCCTCGTAGGCGCTAGTTAGGGTTCGGTTGGCTTCCGTTTCAATATCTTTATAATCTTTTTGCGCTTGGGCTAAAGAGTATTCGGCGTCATCTAATGTGTTCTGGGCGTCACGAACCGTTTTTTCGGCAGAGGTTGAATCTAAAACAGCCAAAAGCTGGCCCTTTTTAACGACCTGGTCTTTCGCGACATAAAGAGAGATTAACTCTCCCGAAACCTTTGGCTTGATATCGATTTGGTTAGAGACATTGACCTGCCCCGAACCGGAAACCGAAACAACAAGAGTTCCCTTTTCTGCTGTTGCTGTCGTATATTTGGTGGTTTCCTGATTGCCGGTTATCTTGTGGTAAATCAAAAAACCTGCGGCGGCGACAACCAACAACCCGACGCTTAAAATTCTTTTGTGTTTTAATAGTATTTTTAAATTCATAAAATTATCTTATAAAATTTTGGCGCATCGGCGGTAAAGATCTTTCGCGGAAAGGCGCGGCGTCTCTAGGTCCGAAATTACGGTACATTGGACCGAAAATTGGCAATCTCCTTTCATGGGCCCGATCAAAAAGACCAGGATGCAACGGTGTTCTGTCAATGATAAATGTGCCCAAGAGTACAACGATCAAAATTCCTAAAATCGAATAAAGAATCGGCCGGCGATAAGTAAAAGCGAAATGCTTAAATAGCATCTCTAAAACTCCGATTAGAAGTAAAGCGGCAACAACTAAAAGCCATGGTACCGAAGAAAGAAATGCGCCAAAACCGCGGAAACCGAAAATCGGCAGAACCAGAACTCCGTTAGCCCTTAAGGCAAAACTAATAAAACTGATTAAAAACAAAACGAATAAAGCAACGACTAAAACGCTCAAAACAATCAGGGTTGCTTTTAAAATAAAATAAACCTTCGGCTTCATCTTAAACTCGCCGCTTCTTAATTTGCCCAGTATTTTTTCGGTTAAATTATTGTTCATATAATGATTTGATGATTTGCCGACCTCGTTTCAGTCTGATTCCAACGGTAGCGATAGGGATATGCAAGACTTCGGCGATTTCCCGATAATTTAATTCTTCAAAACAATAAAGAACTAGAACCTCGCGGTATTTGATGTCCACTCTGCCTAAAATTTTATCGAGGGCTTCTTTTAGCTCCCGGGAATTAATCTCTTTATCAACGCTTTCTTTGGCAACGGGGTGAGGAAATAAAGTATCTAAATCAAACAGAGACAAGCGCTCTCTGCCCTTTTTCCTGACGGCGTTGATGAATTCGTTGTGAGCGATGCGGTAAAGCCACGGAGAAAATCTTTTAGAGGCGTTAAAGCCCCGGATATTGACATACGCTTTAAGGAAAACTTCCTGGACCACATCTTCAGCGTCTTCGTAGCCGAAAAGGAATTTTCGGGCGTACCTCATGATTTTTGCCTCATAGCGTTTAATCAGAATCCCGAAGAGCTCCATCTCGCCTTCCTGAACGCGGCAAGCGATCTCTTCATCCGTCCGCTCCGTTTCAATTTGTCCCATCATAAGTTATTACAATAAATAAACGATTTTATTTCACCCTATCAAAAAACCGCCCTTTTTACGAGGCGGCTGCAAATTTATAATTTCTTGCCTAGGTATTCGGCAAATTCGGCGAGACGACAAGCGTACGCGTATTCGTTGTCGTACCAAGCCACGACTTTAACCAGATTGTCTTTGGCCATAGTCAGCGGCAAATCGACAATCGCGGAAAAAGCGCTGCCGCGATAATCGGAAGAAACCAAAAGTTCTTCTTCGGTGGCCAAAATACCTTTCATCTTCGTAGTTTTGGCCGCTTTCTTGAAAGCGGCGTTAACTTCATCAACCGAAACGTTCTTTTTCAATTCGCAGATTAAATCAAGCGTGGAAACGGTCGGCGTCGGAACTCTGATGGCAATGCCGTCTAATTTCCCTTTCAGTTCCGGAATAACATTGCCGATGGCTTTGGCGGCGCCGGTTGAGGTGGGAATCATGTTTAAAGCCGCAGCCCTGGCCCTTCTTAAATCCTTGTGCGGCAAATCCAAAATTCGCTGATCGTTAGTATAACTATGGATTGTCGTCATGAAACCCTTAGTTATTCCAAACTCATCATTCAAAATTTTAGCCACGGGCGCCAAACAATTAGTAGTACAAGAGGCCAAAGAAACGATATGATCTTTAGCCGGATCGTATCTTTCTTCGTTAACACCTAAAACAAAAGTCGGCATCCCTTCGGACTTAGAAGGCGCAGAAATAATCACTTTTTTAGCTCCAGCCTGAAGGTGTTTTTGAGCTCCTTCGGCTTCAGTAAAAACGCCGGAACACTCCAAAACAACATCGATCCCCAATTTTTTCCAGGGAAGATTAGCCGGATCTTTTTCCGACAGCATTTTAACCTCCGGCCCGATGCCTTTCGCATAGCGGCCGTAAACCGAGTCGTATTTCAAAAGATGGTTGAGTGTTTTGGAATCGGTTAAATCGTTAATCGCCACCACTTGTAAATCAGGATGGTTATCTAAAATAGCCCGAAAAGCCGGCCGGCCGATTCTTCCGAAACCATTAATGGCGACTTTAATCATATTAATTATTAAATTATTTAATAATCAAGGTTCTGACGAAGTCAGGTTCTTATTCCTTGATGTTTAATAATTGAACGATTTTCTTTTTATCAAAACCAACAATCATCTGGCCGTCAATCTCGATGACGGGCACGCCCATTTGCTGAGATTTTGTGATCATTTCCTCCCTCGCTTGGACATCAGCGGCCACATTAATATCTTCAAACGTAAAATTGTATTTTTTCAAAAACTCTTTTAAGGTAACGCAATATGGACAGCTCGGGGTTGAAAAAACGCGGATCATAATGAACAGCCCGATACTTCGGCTAATTGTTCAAGGGTTTTGTAGCCTGATTCCATGGTGCCGTCGGGCAATTGCCATGTCGGGAACGATGTAATATTGGCGTCCTGACAGGCCTTGGTAGGCTGCCCGTCATCGCCAACGCACTCAATGTAATTAATATATTGCAAAGAATCGCCCAACAATGTCTTTTCCTTGGCGCACCAGCTGCAATTCTTGGAACCATAAAACTTCATGCCCTTTTCCGTTAAACATTGGGCGAAAGCGGCTGAAGCGGTCGCTGTTGTTTCCGCCGAAGTTTGCTCTTGAGAAGTTTCGAGATCAATACCTGTGGGAAATAAAAACTTGCCGTCTTTGGTAATATAAGATTCGTACGGTGTTTCGTTAATTTTTAGACTGATTTTATAGACGTCTTTTTCTTCGGTGATCTGCACTAAAGAAGCTGTTGCGCCCTCTTCAATATTTTGATTAATGAAGGCGATCGCCTTATCGGCCGCTGCTTGAGAAGACAAATTATTTAGATTTTGCCGATTAATATAACCGTAGGCGCCGATTATTAAAATCGCGGCGACAATCACGGCCCCTGGTATTAAATTTTTACCGATATTAACCTTAGGTATGTTGATTTTCATATGTTTTAACTATATATTAAAACTCATACTCGCGCAACCCGGCGTAAGGTATTTCAAGATTAATAATGTCTTTGTCGTTTATTTTCTCGACATATTTAACGATAGCTCTTAGGGAATTATGGCTGGCGACAACCAAGATATTCTTACCCTCTTTTAAATCTTTCTCGATATATTTCTTGAAAAACGGCACGGCTCTTTTGTAAACATCTTTCAGGCTTTCGCCGCCGGGCGGCGCTTCGTCCCAGCTTCTGCGCCATAAATGAACCTGTTTTTCACCGAATTGTTTTTTAGCGTCTTCTTTATTTAAACCCTGAAGCTTGCCGTATTTTCTTTCGTTTAAAGCCTTATCAATCACGACAGACGAATCTTTTTTATTCAAATTATCCAGAATCAGGGAAACCGTTTCTTTGTTCCTGATCAAGGGCGAAGTATAAACCTTATCGATTGGCAACCCTGCCAGTTTTTCGGCGATTTTTGGGGCGCTTTCAATACCCTCCTTGCTTAATGGAATATCAGTCCAGCCGGTAAACCGATTTTCTTTATTCCATTGAGACTCTAGGTGTCTTAAAAGAATCAATTTTGCCATTCTTGTTCAATCATTAAAACACGGTTATATTTTGCCACCCGCTCTCCGCGATTAGGAGCACCGGCCATCAGCCAGCCCGTACCTAAACCAACAGCCAGATCGCTGATAAAAGTATCGCACGTTTCACCCGATCGGTGTTTAACAAAAACATTCCAATCGTGATCTAGGGCAAGCTTTGCGGCCTTGATGGTTTCGGTCACCGTACCTGTTTGGTTAGGCTTCAAGATCAAAGCGTTGCAAGCTCCTTTCTTTTGGGCCTCTTCAACTCTTTTGATATTAGTGGCTAAAAGATCGTCGCCGATAATGTTGATATTTTGCCCCAAACCTTGAGTAATGCCCCGAAAACCGGCCCAATCATCTTCAGCAAAAGGATCTTCGATGGCAATAATGGGATATTTCCGGCAAAGCTTGGTGTAAAAATCAGAAAGACTTTGCTGATTAAAACTTTCTCCTTCAAAATAATATTGGCCGTTTTTGAAAAAAGTAGAAGCCGCCATATCGATAATAATCTTGGCTTTTTTTCTGCCGGTTTTTTTAACCGATTCCATGATCAAATCCAAAACATCTTCGGTTGCCGGAACAGGCGGCGTAAAACCGCCCTCTAAACCCACATTAGTGGCTGCTTTGCCGAACTTCTTATTTATAATCTCCCTTAGGGTGTGATAGGTCTCCGTACCGAGCCTTAAATGCTCATGGAAAGATCCGTCTTCCAACACCACCATAAACTCTTGAGTGTCCACGTCGCCTCGGCCATGCACGCCTCCTTCGACATATAAAAGACAAGAGGAAGGCAAAAGCGGCTTAGTTTTAGCTATTTTAGCTATCCATCGCCACAAAGGCACGCCTTCCGCCTCTGCTCCGGCTTTTAAAACAGCAATTGACACGCCCAAAATAGCGTTGGCTCCAAGTTGCGACTTGTCGGGCGTGCCGTCCAATTCAATCATTAAATTATCGATCTCTGCCTGTTCCTGCGGATTTTTTCCGACAATCTTCGGAGCAATAATTTGATTAATGTTTTCCACCGCTTTCTGCACTCCCTGACCCAGATATTTATCACCGCCGTCTCTTAATTCTTTCGCTTCATATCTCCCCGTTGACGTACCGGAGGGCACGGACGCCGTAAAAATACCAGCTTCGGTGGTCAACTCCACTTCAATGGTCGGATAACCCCTTGAGTCCAGAATTTCCCTGCCCTTGATTGATTTGATGTTATGCCCAATCATTTTTTTGCAGATAAATTGAAGCTGAAATAGCGGCTTTTGCTCCTTCGCCGCACGCAATCACGATTTGCTTATACGGCACATCGTCTACGTCACCGGCTGTAAATAATCCCCAGGTGCGAGTCATAGCTGTTTTAGGATCAATAATAATTTCGTCTTTTCCATTGAAATCAACCAAATCTTTTACAAACGAAGTGGCTGGTTGAGAACCTATCTCAACAAAAATCCCCTGAACATCTAAAGCAATGATTTTCTTTGAGTTCTTATCTTGATAAACAATTGCTTCGACAAAATTTTTGCCCTGGATTTTCTGCAGAAAAGCCTGGGTGATAACGCTGATTTTTTTGAGCTTCTCAACCTTGCCCTGAAGAGCCGCATCGGCCTTAAGCTTTTCCCCAGACTCCAGGATATATACCTTCTTGGCATAATTGCTTAAAGCAATTGCCGCTTCAAATCCCGCATTGCCCCCGCCGACTACGGCTACGATTTTGTTAGCAAATAAAGGTCCGTCGCAGGAGACGCAATAAGAAACGCCCTTGCCGATAAACTCTTTTTCGCCCTCAATTTCCAAAGGCCTGGGATCGGCTCCCGAAGCCACAATCACCGTCTTTGATTGAAACAATTTTTTATCGCCGGTAAAAACCTTAAAAATATCATTTTCTTTTTTAATTTCTTTGACCGTATTCTGTTCGATCTCAACCGGCAGTTTTCTTAATTGCTTTTCGAAACGCTGAATGAGCTCTATCCCAGAAATTTCTTCAAACCCCGGATAATTTTCAATCATAACCGCCTTTCTTGCCATTTGACCGCCGAAATCTTTGGTGATTAACAGGGTTTTTATTTTCTGCCGCGCGACATAAATACCGGCCGTCATGCCCGCCGGCCCGCCTCCCACAATAATCAAGTCGTAAACACTATTCATTGATATATTTTACCACAAGGCCGGCCGCAAAACAAAACGACAGAGGCCGAACCTCTGTCGTTAATATGACCCTATTCGTTGTTTTCGGGCTTGCGGCGCAGAAAGGCCGGAATATCCCATTTCTTTTCTTTTGCCTCCATCTCTTCCGACACCTTCACAACCTCTTTTCTTAAATCCAGGGCGTTCCTTCTGGTCAAAACCTTGACTGACTCTTCCTCTCTTTCCGGCTCTGGCGCCGGCACAACCTCTTTCTTCTTTTTGTTTTTTTTCTTAGGCCTTGATTTAGGCTTAGTTTTAGGTTTAGGTTTGGGTTTGGGACTAGGTTGTGTTTTGGGTTTGGGTTTGGGTTTGGGTTGCGGTTTTGATTTTTCTTCCCTACCGCAGCCTACGGCGAGCAAAGACACTCTGATCTTATCTTTATAATCATTATTCTGGGAAACGCCGAAAATGATTTTAGCCCGGCGGTTGAAATCAGCAATCATCCTGCTGATTTGCTCCACTTCCTTCATACCGATATCTTGCGAAGCCGTAATGTTGAAAAGCATCTTTTCCGCTCCTTTAATATCATATTCGTTTAACGGACTCTTCAAAACTTCTTTCAAGACTTCTTCGACGCGGTTGGGCCCCTGGGCTTGAGCGCTGTTTAAATAAGTCAGCTTGCCGCGGCCGTCTAAGATCGTTCTGACATCCGCAAAATCAATGTTAATGATCCCCGGCATATAAATCATTTCAACCAATCCCCGGAGATTTTCCGAAAGCCGCCTGTTGATCGCCGAAAAAGCTTCCCTTAAAGGGGTTTTCTTATCAATAATTTTAAAAATATTTTCGTTGGGGATGATAGTAACAGCATTGAGGTTCGGGGTTAATTTTTCCAAACTATTCTTGGCCAAATAAGATTTTTTGCCGCCTTCGAACTTGAACGGCAAAGTAAAAATGCCGAACATTATGGTTCCCGCTTCCCGGCCGATTCTGGCAAATTCGGGAGTTGCCCCTGATCCCGTGCCGCTGCCCAGACAGCTTACTAAAATGCACAAATCAATCCCCTGGAAAAGCTTGGCGATTTTAGCTTTATCGTCTCTGGCCGCTTTTTGGCCGATTCTTGCATCCATGCCGCAGCCCAAGCCCCCCGTCGCTTTTTGGCCGAACTGCAAAATCTTAGTGTATTTGGATGCTTCTTTTAAAGCGTTAAAATCGGTATTAGCTACGACAAAATCCACCTTTTTTAAATTTCGGGCGATTTCCGAAACAATCGAACCGCCGCCTCCGCCCACACCGATCACCCTGATCTTGGTTCTGTGCACAAGATCGGTTAGCACCGGCTTCGGTCCCCCAACCGGCGGATGAATTTTCTTTTTAGCCTTGTGAGATTTTTTCTTAACCATAATCTAATGTCTTTATCAATTATATCGGCAATAATCACAAAAGGTCAAGTTAACGCTTTTTAAAACTTTTGAGCGCAAGGTAAGCGATGACGCCTCCGGCTAAAGCCGTCAACAATTGCGGCCAGCTCATCATCGAGGCCATCTTAGAGTCCATCACCATGGCACTCATTGAAAATAAAAAGACAAACTTGAGAACGCTGGCGGCCGTCACTCCCAGCCAGAAATTCTTGCGTCTTAAATAAGCGAAAGTTAAAATCAAGATCGTATTACTTATCATGATAAAAGGTATTATGGGAGCTAAGACCGCAGGCAAGAGTCCGGTCGATAAAGCTACGACACTGGGAATTAAACCAACCAAAATAGCGTTTTGCGGGCCCAAAAGCGCGGTAGCGATAAATAGGGTGGCGTTAACGATCGGTCCGGTAACGGCCTGGTTGTGCCCGATCAACGGAGCGACTGTCGCTACCATCGTCAAGGCAAAAAACCAGGCGCTTGTTAAAACTATTTCCTTTTTACAGACGCATACTTTGTATGACATATGGTTTTAATTATTTTTTCGTTAATCAAGTAATCCCGGTAAACTTCTTTAACCACCGGATTTAAATGAGCGATTCTTCCCTGCTCCTTGGCATCGATTTCATAAAGGCTGCCGGCTCTCTTGGATCTGATTGCGCCGTAAGTCGGTACCGGTTGACCGCCTCCGCCGATGCAACCGCCCGGGCACGCCATTACCTCTACGGCATCGTAGGCTTTGGGATTTTTCTTTAATTCTTCTAAAATAGTTTTCGCATTGCCGATGCCGTTGACCACCGCCATTTTAATCGTGCGGTCGCCCATTTGGATCAGGGCTTTTTTTATGCCCTGCAATCCTCTCACCTCCGTAAACTCTATTTTAGGCAAATTTGCTTTGGTCATCATCAAATAAGCCGACCGTAAAGCCGATTCGGCGACTCCCCCGCTGGCTCCGTAAATCACTCCGCCGCCTGTCGGCAAACCCAAAGGATCGTCGGCTTTCTCCGGTTTCACTGTTTTTAAATCAATTTTATGTTTTTTGAAAAGATGAGCCAGTTCTCTGGTTGTTAAAACATAATCCACCGGTTTCAGGCCGTTAATCTCAAGTTCTTTTCTTGTAATTTCATATTTTTTGGAGGTACAGGGCATAATTGAAACCACCACGACTTTTTTAGGATCGATTTTATCTTTATTTGCGAAATAAGTTTTAATCAGGCCGCCTAAAATGATCTGGGGAGATCTGGTTGTCGCCAAACAATGAACGAATTCCGGATAGAAAAACTCAACATACTTCACCCAGGACGGACAGCAAGAACTCAAACAAGCGCCCTTGCCTGCCTGGATTTTTTCGATAAGTTCTTTGGCCTCTTCGGTTGAAGTGAAATCGGCTCCGACGCTCGTATCAAAAACTTTATCGGCGCCTAAAGCCTTAAGAGCGCCCACTATTTTTTCGGTAACAACTTCGCCATATGGCAGATTGAATTCTTCTCCGATGCTCGTTCTGATGGATGGCGCGAACTGGAAAACAACTACTTTATTTTTTTGATTAAGCGCCTTTTCCACTTTGTCAAAATCGGCTGCGGCCGAAAGCGCGGCTACCGGACAGTGCGCCACGCACTGACCGCAATAAATACAGTCTGTTTTTTTATCTTGAGAGGGCGCTGGCTGAAAAAACGTTTCTTTTTCCCTGATTTCAAGAAAATCTACCGCCTGATTGTGGCAAGCGTCAACGCAATTGCGGCAATCAATGCATTTTGAGGTATCGAATAAAACCGCCGGACCGAATTGATATTTGGGATAATGTTTTTTCCTGTCGGAAAATCTTTGAAGATCAATTTGATATTTTTTGGCCAATCTTAAAAGTTCCGGATTGAAATCCCACGCCCCCAAGCTTTTTTTATATTGGGCAAAAAGCAGTTCTAGATTGGTTTTTCTGATTTGGTTGATTTCAGCCGATTCGGTCGAGATTTCCATATCCGGCTCAACGAGCGTGGAACACGCAGTCTGCAATCCCCTTTTGCCCTTGATTGAAACTAAACATAAACGGCAATTGGCTTTAATTTTTAAATCCGAATGATAGCAAAGAAACGGGATATCAATGCCGTTGATCATGGCTATTTCTAAAACGGTCTTGCCCTCAACTGCCGCTATTTGTTTTCCGTTAATAGTGATTTGCATACTTTATTGATTAAGCCGGAAAAAGGAATGCCGGCGATTTTTCCCAATCCGCAAAAACTCGCCTCTCTTAAATTAACGACGATATCTTGCAGGGCCTTTCCGTCAACCTTTCCCTTATTGAGCATCTCGCTTATTCTGAAAACTCCTTCGCGGCACGGCGTGCATTTATCGCAATTTTGCTCAAGGAAAAAGACTGCCCATTCTTTCATAAGTTTTAAGCACGCAGTTTTTTTCTTTTCATAAATAATAATCGCGCCCGGCCCGCCGGCTGGCTTTTGCAACTCTTCGGGCAGCAAAACCTCTCCGCTCGCTCCCCCGCCTACCTGGGCAAAAAAGTCGGACTTAGGCCAGTTACCGGTCTCTTTTAAAACTCTTTCAATCGGCCAATCCGCGGGCAATTCAAAAACTCCTTTATTTTTCGCCTGGCCCGCAACGGTATAAAAGCGCGTGTTTTTATATTGGCTCTTGGCAATCTGCGAAACGTAATAGAAAGTCTCCACGTTATTAATCAGTGTAGGAAACCCGAAAAGTCCGGCTTGCGTCGGAAAGGGCGGCTTGATTCTGGGCTCAGGATTTTTTCCTTCAATGGCCTCGCAAACACAGGTTTCCTCGCCGGCTAAATAACCGCCCGGCTTTTTTACCAGCATTATAGGAAGATTTTTGGTTAACTTAACTAAAATGTCTTTAAATTTGACGTAAAAATCTTTTCGTAAATAGATGTAAGCTGAACTATTATCAATAGTTTGCAGCGCTATTTTAATGCCCTCGATAATCTCCTGGGGATGATTTTCTAAGAGATATTCGTCTTTCATCACTTTCGGTTCGCCCGAAGCGGCATTGCAAACAATGTATTTCTTCGCAGCTTTTTCGTTCTTGACCATTTCCCATTTCAAACCGGTCGGAAAACCCGACCCGCTCCGGCCCAAAAGTTTGCTTTCCTTGAGTTTGGCAATAATATCTATTTCAGCCATATGATTATTTTATTATACCCCAAATCCTACCAAAATAAAAAATGTTCGAAGTGTCACTTCGAACATTTTAACTTCAAAAGTTATTGTTTTAAAAGTTCGATTTTCTTTTCTTCGGGCAAAACGTTCCACTTTTCCCAATTCAAACGAATTATTCCGCCGCATTTAGTGCACTGAGCCGACGGGCCAGCGCCAGCGTCGCCATCCCAATAACCTGTTTGTTTCCAGACATGATCACAGTTTTTGTCGGGCTTTTTCTCTTGTCCTTTGTCCAACTTTCATCTCCTTTCAGTTTTTTGGTCGAGCAGGCAAAATAAGCCAGGAAATAACAATAACCGCGAAAGCGATGAATGCCAAGATCGTCATTATTTCCATTATTCTCCCCTCCTTATTGTAAAAGAATTACTGATTAGAACTTAACAACTTTGCCCAAAAAGTCAATAAAAAGAAAAAGGGTCACCTCGCAAAAGCGTAGATGCCCTCTTCTTGGTCATGGACGTACGAATACATCCGATGACACTTTTATTATAACTTAGCCAGCACCCCTGTCAACTAAGAGTTTTCCCCAGCCAGGTATCCCGTGCTCCAGCAAAGCTGCAGGTTAAAACCGCCGCTCTGTCCGGTGACATCAATAATTTCTCCGGCAAAGAATAAGTTATCGACGATTTTCGATTTCATCGTCTTGTCGTCAATTTCCCGCAGCGAAACTCCCCCGCTCGTAACAATCGCCGACTCAAAACCCAAAAGTCCCCCGACTGTCATTTTTAGATTCTTCAGAAGTCTGACGAGGTTTTGCCTTTCTTCCCTGGTGATATAAGTTGCCCGCTTTAAGGGATCTATGCCGGAGAATTTAACGATGACCGGGATCATCTTTTGAGGCAGAAGATCATCCAAGCAGTTCTGAAAAAACTTATTGTGATATTTTTGGAAATCTCGCTGAAGCCTTGCATCCAGTGTTTCAAAATCCAAAGCCGGCTTTAAATCAAGCGATATTTCAACGGCGCCCTTCCTTAAAAGCTCGCCGACTTTCTGGCTGACATCCAAAATAATCGGCCCTGACAAGCCGAAATGCGTAAATAAGCATTCGCCAAAAACACCGGCTTGTTTTTTATTGTTTTGGAGAACGGTCGCTTCAATATTTTTTAAACTCAAACCTTGCAACTCTCCAACCCATTTTTCTTTTATCCTTAAAGGCACCAAAGCCGGCATTAAGTTTTCGACGCGATGGCCCAGTTTTTCAGCCCATTCGTACCCGTCGCCGGTCGAACCGGTCGCCGGGTAAGATTTGCCGCCGGTACAGATAATATAATTCCTGGCGATGATCTCGCGGTCTTTTAAAATCAGTTTGTTGATATGGTGTTTTCTTCTTTCGATATCGATAACTTCAGCGCCGTAAACAAAATTAACCTTGCCTTTTAATAAGTACTTGATAAAAACATTGAGGACATCTTGGGCGTCGTCGCTGACCGGGAAAACCCTTTGACCTCTTTCGATTTTAGTCTTCAGCCCCCACTTTTCAAAAAACTCGATGGTTTTTTGAGGACCGAACGCGTGGAAGGCGTGAAAAAGGAATTGGCCCTTTTTACCGTAGCTTTCCACTAATTTCCTCAAATCGAATTCGGCGTTGGTGATATTGCACCTGCCTTTGCCCGTGATCATCAGTTTTCTTCCGGGTTTTTTATTCTTTTCCAAAAGCACGACTTTCTTGCCAAGCTCCGCCGCCCTGCCTGCGGCCATCAGTCCGGCGGGTCCTCCGCCGATCACCGCCACATCAAAAATTGTTTGATTTTCTTTAAACATGTTTAAGGCTGAAAAAGTTCTTCCGGCAAAAAGCGGACGGAGTTAACTCCGACAAACTGCTTGGCCGTGGCTTCAATTTGAAACCATAAAATGCCTACCCGGCACGATCCTCCACCGGTTTTATAATTAGGATCGTTAAATTGAAGCGTTAAAACGCCGTCTTTCAAAGAAGCGCTCTCCAAAAAAAGCCCCTCCAAAGGATATTCGGTGCTAATACCCTGCGCGCGCTCATCATTGGTTAATTCGCCTTTTAGTAAAAGCTTGATCGTGTCTTGAATCGGCGTTTGGGTTACAGGAGTTTTCCTTTGGACAGGAACGATTCCTTGTCTGCTACACATGATATTACCCGATTCATCTTGATCTAATCCGGAATTATAATAATAAAGATCGACTGTTTGCTGGGGCTGGGTTTTTTCTAAAACGATCGGAATCCTGAATTCCGCATCGTTTTCCGGCAAGCCGGAAGGATTGTCTTTTATCAAAACCAGAAAGCCTTTTTCTTGAACCGGAGCTTCAAAATCAAGCGTAGCTTCAAACGGCACGAAGTCTTCCGTCATCCAATCGGATTTGGCTTGAGCGATACCAAAACCTAAAACATTATCGTTCTCATCTAAAATTTTAATCGGGAAGCTGGCTTCAAAATACCAAAAACCCTTGGCCTCTCCTTTAATGGCCAGTGGGCTTTGAACAGTCTGATTAGCCCGAGGGCTCGTCACCTTAACCAAACCTGAAGGTGAAATTTCGTAAGGTTGCTGATTCAACAATTTAAGAATCGCAGAAGTTCCGACTATAACAGCGACTACCAATAATAATAAAATAGTGATTTTCTTGCTCATATTATGCTATCTTACCCTTTCGACAGGCTCAGGGCAAGCCACATTCAGCCCAACAAAAAAGAGAGTCCATGGACTCTCTTTCAATATTTTTTTAATAAGGGGGTGGCTTTGTGCTTACTTTTTTGAGCTTCTTAGGGTGAGGTCGCAGCGTAAAGCCCGAAAGGTTAATTATTAAAAGAACACTGCCGACGATGAGTTGCGTCATGTGCCATTGGACCGCACCATCAGCCGGAATGGTCACAGCGTGGTCAATCAACCAAGCGCCGCTTAAAGAAAGCGCTAAACTGATTATCAGAACGAAGACAATTTTTGTCGCCCGAGCTTCCAATTTTGAAAAAAACCACCATCGGCCAAAAGCGCTCATTCGGCTACTGCCGATTATTGCTATTAACCAGATGATGAACAAACCGAGAGCAACAAGCGCCATAGCGATGATTGAACACGTAAGCGCCCACCACCAGAAAAAGTTAGTGGCGCTTACGAACGATTCTGGGAAAGTACTCGGTCCGCCAAAATAGAACACGCACAAACCTATAATCAGGGCAATCAGCACACCCGGAATAACGACGTTGATTTTCATACCTAGCCTCCTTTTTTGATTGGCTTAAAACCTTCGGGCACCACCACATCGCCATTCAAAGTAATACAGTATTCTGCATCTTTTTTGTAAATCCAAAATTCCATTTGATGCAATTCCTTGATGACCTGCGGGTCTTCGATAGACATAATAACAAAGTTTTCTGAGAGAAGGTTGACCGCTTGGCCAATCGCTTCTAAAACCTTACGAGTACCTTCCGATAAATTCCGGGCGTTCTTCAAGACATACCTCCCTGTATTGTCAATGTACATTAGCATCATATTTATACACAATCTAATCAAAAAGTCAACCTTAAACAAATTGAGGGAGGCCGGGCCTCCCTCAATTTTTACTCGCTAAGCTTGCCGTCAAAGTGTTCGTCTGAAGCTTCGGCTTCTTCTTTTGTTTTAAATTCAACCCCATCGGCGTGGTTGGGCGGAGAATAAATCGTATAGAGCTTTAGTGAATCAGACTGGGACGTATTAATAATATTATGTTTGGTGCCAGCCGGAATCACCACGGCAAATCCATCAGTTATTTCAGACTCTTTCCCTTCAACGACCACCTTCCCTTTGCCTTTTTCAAATCTGAAGAATTGATCTAAGGTGTCGTGAACTTCCTCACCGATTTCTTCGCCCGGCCCTAAAGACATTAAAACCAGCTGGCTGTGCTTCGCCGTATAAAGCACTTTGCGGAAATTATCGTTGGCCAATGTTAACTTTTCGATATTATTCACAAATCCTTTCATATGTTTAAAATTAATATTAACAACTTCGACTACCACCATTATAGCACAACCCCTTGACATATTTATGATAAGGAGTATAATGCACGTAGATGAATAAGTCGAAGTATCGTAATAGATATAGCGACTTTAGTAATCATTAAAAAGGTCGCTATATTAATCTAAGCAAAACAATGGAATTCAAAAAATTTGACGACAGGCCGGCGAGAGATTTTGCTCCTAGAGAGATGGTAAAAGGAAGCTGGAAATGTTCCGATTGCGGAACAGAGATTACCGAGCTTCCCTTCCAACCTTCTGGAGACAGACCTATCTACTGCCGCGATTGTCATTCAAAGAGACGCACCCAAAGATTTGGTCGCTAACCTTTAGAATGAGAAACTCCCCGCCTAAGCGGGGAGTTTTGTTTTAGGCATTATGTTTAATTTCAATGACGTCGCCGTCCTGCACCGCGTATTCTTTGCCTTCGGTGCGGATGAAGCCCTTTTCTCTGGCTTTGACAAAACCACCCGCGTCTAAAAGCGTCTGCCAGTTGATGACATCAGCCTTGATGAAATGCGATTCAAAATCGGTATGGATAGCTCCCCCGGCTTGCGGAGCCGAAGAACCCTTCTTTAGCGTCCAGGCTCTTGTTTCGTCCGGACCGGTAGTCAAAAAAGTAATCAGTCCTAAAATTTCATAAGCCTTCTTAATCAAAAGACCCATCTCCGATTCTTCGGGCAAGCCCAAAGCGATTCTTTCTTCTTTGTTCATGTCCGTTGCGCCGAATTCGGTCAGAACGTCTACGATTAAAAACTGCCAATTGTTTTTCTTAAACTCTTGGGTAATGCTTTCGGGCACTTCTTCGTCGCGACCGTTCAATAAATAAAATCTGGGCTTCATTGTCAGTAGCTGGTATTGAGCAATAATTTTTTGCTCATCCTCGTTGAAACTTTGTTCGGCTAAAACCTTGCCTTGATCTAAAAACGCTTTCGCTTTTTCTAATACCTCGTTTTCTTTGATGGCTTCCTTTTTTCCGGCCCTGACATCGCTCGCCAATCCGTGCATTCTTTTCTCCAGGGTTTCCGAATCTTTTAAAATCAGCTCTGTGTCCAGAATTTCCTTTTCGGCGATGGGATTGATTTCTTGGCGCGTATTGACGATATCTTTTTCCAGAAAAGCGCGCAAAACATAAACAATAGCATCGGTTTCCCTAATGTTGGCCAAAAACTTATTGCCCAAACCCTCGCCCTTGTTGGCGCCCTGAACGAGTCCGGCAATATCGTAAAACTCAATGGTCGTATAAATCTTTTTTACAGACCTTGTTAATTCCGCCAGCTTATCCACTCTTTCATCGGGTACGGCAACCACGCCCACATTGGGATCAATAGTGCAGAAAGGGTAATTGGCGATATTTACCTGAATTTTAGTGATGGTCTGGAATAACGTGGACTTCCCCACATTAGGAAGCCCCACGATTCCGATTGATAACGGCATATGTTTTATTCTACCTTATTTAACCCACGCTTTTAAAAATTCCTGGGAAGTCATTGTTTTCCCGTATAATACGGGAAAGGTGTAATCTATAAGATATTTTTGCAGTTCTTGTCTTTTTTTAACATCGGTGGTCTCAACTAAGTCCTTTAAAATAACAAAGCTAAATCCTTTCTGGAATCCCCCGCATATTGTTGCCAAAACGCAGCCGTCCGTAAAAACGCCGGTAATGATTAAATATCGAATATTTTTCTCTTTAAGCATCTTTTCGAGTTCTGGACCGGCGAAAGCGTCGTAGGTATTTTTCGTGATTACAATGTCATTCTTTCCGGGCTTTAATAAATAAAATTCTTCTGAAAATCCGGTTGTGTCATCAGAATAATAACTTACTCTTGGTTCGTTATCGTATAATTCTGCTATATTTGGCGCTAAATATTTTTTTGTCCAGGGAGTTATCTTTGTAAAAATAACCTGGCCGCCGACCTTCTTTCTGAAATCGCCGATGAGTTTAATCATCTTCGGGACCATTTTCCTTATTTTTACAAAACTAATGCCAATTTCTTGCTCTTCACAATTTTTGTGGCAACAACCGTTAACTATATCAATAATCAACAGGGCTGTATTTTTTGAATTTATTTTTGCGTATAAGCTCATATAATTATCCTACCAAAAGATCGCTTTTTTAGCGATCTTCTATTGGCTTGATCTTTCTTTTCGGTCGGCGCGCTTGGCGTCGATTTCGGACAAATATAATTTTCTGATGCGGATGTTCTTCGGGGTTACTTCCACCAATTCATCGTCCCCGATATATTCAAGCGCATCTTCCAAACCCATGCCCTTGGGTGATTGAAGAAACTCGTCATGCGTGTCGCCTTTGTTGCGGTTGTTGGAGAGAACCTTTGTTTTGCAGACATTTACCCTGATATCCTCGCTTCGGGAATTTTGCCCCACCACCTGGCCTTCATAGACCTCGATTCCCGCTCCAAAAAATAAGTCTCCCCTGCCCTGGACGTTTCTCAATCCGTATAAATTAGTCGTGCCCGTTTCGTGGGCAACCAAAGATCCCTGGTTCCTTTCTTTCCAGTTACCGGGATCCGGCAGATACTGATGGAAAATCGTGTTGATGATGCCTAATCCCTTGGTGTCGGTCAAAAATTCGGTCCGGTATCCGAAAAGACCCCTGGTTGGAATAATAAATTCCAGCAAAACCGTATCGCCTGTTTTTTTCATATCTATCATCTCCCCTTTTCGGCCGCCTAATTTTTGAATGACTATGCCCTGAAACTGCTCCGGAGTTTCGATATAAACCCTATCAAACGGCGCCATTTTTTGGCCGTTGATCTCCTTGATGATAACTTGAGGCCTTGAAACCTGAAGCTCGTAACCTTCTCTCCGCATTCTTTCAATTAAAATTGCCAAGTGCAGCTCGCCCCTGCCCGAAACCGTCCAGTTCACGCCTGATATTTCTTGAACGTTAAGAGCCACGTCTGTTTCCAATTCTTTCATCAATCTCTCTTTAATCTGGCGGGATGTGGTGAACTGACCTTCTTTTCCGGCAAAAGGCGAATCATTAACCAAAAACATCATTTTCACCGTCGGCTCTTCGATATTAATCAAAGGCAAAGCTTGGGGATTTTCCGGATCGGCAATGGTTTCTCCGACCGTGGCGTCCGGCACTCCGGCCAAAGCCACAATATCACCCGCTGAAACTTCGGTAGCTTCGGCCCTGCCTAAACTCATAAAAGTCATTAGAGAAGTTAGACGGCACTTCTTTGATTCTCCTTTACGGTTTATATGAATTACTTCTTGGCCTGATTTGATGACGCCGTTGTGAACGCGGCCGATGCAAATCCTTCCCTTAAAATCATCTCCGGAAATCGAAGTGACCAGCATCTGCAACGGTTTTGTCGGATCGCCCGACGGAGAAGGAATGTGCTCGATAATCGCATCAAAAAGAGGTTTGATGCTTTCCATCTTGGTAAAATCATGGTCAGTACCCGCTTTGCCGTCTCTGCCGGAAGCGTAAATCACCGGGAAACTCAAAGCGCGTTCTCCGGCTCCTAATTCCAAACACAAATCAAGAGTTGCGTTTAAGGCAAAATCAATCCTCGCGTCCGGTTTATCAACCTTATTGATGACAATAATAATCTTGTGGCCCATTTCTAAGGCCTTTTTCAAAACAAATCTGGTTTGAGGCATCGGGCCGTCTTTGGCGTCAACCAAAAGCAAACAGCCGTCAGCCATATTTAAAACTCTCTCCACTTCTCCGCCAAAATCCGCATGGCCGGGAGTGTCAATAATATTTATTTTCGTATCGCCGTAATAAACTGCCGCGTTTTTGGAAAAAATAGTGATGCCTCTTTCTTTTTCCAGCTCATTGCTGTCCATGATGCAGATCTGGTTATCCATATTTTTCCCCAGGTCGCTTTTGGACTGGCGCAATAAAGCATCGACCAGGGTAGTTTTACCATGGTCGACGTGGGCGATAATAGCGATGTTTCTGATATTAATCTCGCTCATAGGGCTTACTCGACAAATGTTAAGGCAACGCCTCTTTTATTGATACGGCCCGTTCGGCCGATGCGGTGGATATAATCTTCGTAAGTCGCGGGCACATCGTAATTAATAACATGGCTCACATCGGGAATATCGAGGCCTCGAGCCGCCACATCCGTCGCCACTAAAACAGTAATATAATCCGCCTTAAACGACTCTAAGGCCTTAATACGGCTGGCATAGTTCTTGTCTCCATGGATTGAATCGGCCTTAAAACCGTAATCCGCCAGATTCTTAGACAACCTTTCCACGCCATGCTTGGTTCGGCCGAAAATAAGCACTTTGCGAAATTCGTCTTTCGCCAAGAGGTTGCAAAGCGTACTTATTTTTTGGCTGCCTGAAACCCTGATGACATCCTGATAAATATTATCAGGCGTATCGCCGGTTTTAGCAAAGACCGTCACGGGTTTCTTAAGAAATTCGTTGACAAGCAGCGCAATTTCCCGAGGCATGGTGGCCGAAAAGCAAAGCGCGTGGCGCTTTGAAGGCATCAACGACATGATATATCTCATGTCCGCGACAAATCCCATGTCCAGCATCCGGTCCGCTTCGTCGAGCACGATCGTAGAAAAAACGGCCAGATTAATGCATTTGCGCTGGATCAGATCCTTTAATCTTCCCGGAGTGCCGATAATAAAATGATTGCGGTAATTTTTTAATTCAGTAATCTGGCGTCCGATGGCAGCCCCGCCGACACAGCAGACGGAATAAATATTAATGCCTCTGGAAAAACTCTTAAACTCCTGGTTGATTTGCGTGGCCAGTTCTCTGGTTGGTACGACAACCAGCACTTTTTCTTGAGGATTCAATATTACTTTTTGTATCAAAGGAATCAGAAAAGCGCCGGTCTTGCCCATGCCGGTATTAGCGATACCCACCACATCCAAACCTTGTAAAACAGACTCGATGATTTTGTCCTGGATGGGCGTAGGCTCTTTATATCCCTTAGCTAAAATATTGGTTTTTAAGCGCTGATCAATTTTAAAATCTTCAAATTGATGAACCGGCACAAAAACTTCCGCTGTTTTAACGACAACGTTTTTATTGATAAACCGGTCAATGCTGATTTGCTGAGCAAAACCCGGGCGTCTTTTGGGAACGCCGTAGTTGGAATGCTTGCGAAATGATTGTCTGTCGAAATGTCTTGTCACCATATAAAATAAAATGCCGCACAAAGTCTCGCGACATTACCTACCCATTATACCAAAGATAAACCTTTTTGTCAATGATAAAAGCGTCCCGAGGGGGACGCTTTCTTGTTTTACTTTTTCTTTTTGGCTTTTGAGGGCGATATCACGATATACATAATTACGGATTTATTTTTTTGTTTGTCCAAATCAATGGCAATAACTTCGTTTGTATTAGACCACCGCAAAGTATTTAATCTGTAAAATAACAGGCTCAATTCGGCAATAGTAAAATCGATCTCAGCGACGGTTGTTTCGTTCCGTGGCTGATCCAGAAGCCTACTAATTCTCTTAAGACATTCTATGGTTTGTTTTGTAACAGCCTTAATTCTTTCTTCTTTCAAAAACTCGGAGAGAAGAGATGTGTTGGGTGGCGTCAAACCATATTTAACATGCGGATCAACCCGCGGTTCTGGTGGTTCCGGTGGCCAATGTGGCTCAACCGTCCCGTATTTGTAGACTCTATCACGACTAAACACCTTTCTTACCCCCTTTCGTTCTCGTTTTGTGCCAACAGTAAACTCCCTGCTGGAATTGTCCGGTCATAGAATAAGACTGGCTATTACACCCGCCCTTGCACATCATCACCTTGGAGCAAGCTTGGCAAAACGGCGAAGTATTCTTTAGATCAAAACAGCGATTATAAGAAAAAAGCTTCTCGTCTTGCCAAATATCCGTAAAGCTTCTTTGCCTGATATTGCCTTCGGGCTTGCATTCGGTCATAGACAAGCATCCCCTAACATTACCCAAAGCGTCTACGCCCACCGATTCCAAACCGGCGCTACATCCTTCCCATCGACCGTCTCTTATTGTATTGGCAGGCGCCCAAGCAAAGCAATCGGCGGCAGCGATATTCACTTCCGGCAAAATCTTTCTGATTCTTTCGACCACTAAGCAAGCCTCGCGAAACTCTTTTTCAGACAAAAGAAGCTCTTGATTCTGCTTCATCCGGCCAAACGGCATAGCCAATTGAATCTGCCAGCCGTAAATTTTGTTTTTCAGCACGAACTCGGCAATTTTGAACAATTCCCCATAATTCAGTTTATGGATGGTGGTAATAATACTGCAAGGAATATCTCTCTTCTGTAATTCTTGAATGTTTTCTGCAACCATCTGAAAACTGTTAGTGTGGCGCCGCAATACGTTGTGAACTTCCAACGGCCCGTCAACGCTCAAACCTATAGCTACAGGTTTCCGTTCCTGGAAAAGATTGAGTAAATCCGGAGCGAAATAGAGGCCGTTCGAAACCATACCCCATTTAATATCAAGATCGGCCGTGAATTCAATCATGTTGCCAATGCCATGTTTCAGGGTCGGTTCTCCCCCGCTGAAAAAAACTTTTTCAATTCCCAGATCGTACATCTCATCAATAACGCTGCACCACTCCTGGACAGAAAGCTCGTTAGGGTTCGCCCTGTTTTGTGAATCGGAACCGCAAATTAAACAATTGAAATTACAACGGTTCGTGGTTTCCAAAACAGCCACTTTCAACGGATATTTTCTACGCATTACGCCCTCCTTTTCGTAATTTCAAAGAACAGACTGTCTTTCTGAATATAACATCAGACACCGCTCTGTCAACAAAGATGAGGGAGGCCGGGCCTCCCTCATCTTGCGTACTGCCTGATTAAAATTATTTCTGCTCGCCTTTGCAGCAGTGCTTCTTGCAACCGACCAGTTTGTAGACTGCGGCTAAACCGACTAGGGCGTAAATGACGCGCGAAACCATGCTCATGTCGCCGAAAATTGCAGCTACCAGGTCAAACTTGAAGAATCCGATGAGCCCCCAGTTCAATCCTCCGATAACGACTAAAATAAATGCTATTAATCCTAAAGATTTCATTATAGTATTTGTAAAATTTATAAATTTACTCGACCTTTATATATTGGCTTATTATACCATCAAAGAGCGGCGATAAGGAAACCGAACATCACCAAAGCTATAATCAGCCTGACGAGCGTACCCAGGATAAACCCCAAAAAAGCGCCTACGGCTGATTTGAACGCCTGTTGCCGTCCTCGGCCCGCAATCAGTTCTCCGGCAAAAGCGCCAAGAAACGGACCAAGAATAATGCCCCCGATTCCAAAAATAAAAATGCCGACAATAGCGCCCAGAAAAGAGCCGAGTATACCCCATTTACTCGCCTGATACTTTTTTGCGCCCCATAGAGGCGCCAAAAAATCCAAAGCGGTCAACGCAATCGTCAGAATCAAAAAGATTATCACGACCAATAAAGAAATCGTCTTGAAGCCGGTGACTGCGGCAAAAATAAAAAGGCCGAGCCAAACCAAAGGTATGCCCGGCACAAAGGGTAAAACCACTCCGGCCAACCCCACGACCATCAGGACAATCGAAAGTATGAGAATGATTATCTCCCCCATTTATTTAATCTCCAAGAGTTCCACTTCGAAAATCAGCGTAGCGTTGGGCGGAATAACCCCGCCCGCACCGCTTGTCCCGTAACCAAGTTCAGGAGCAATTGTTAATTTCCTCTTCTCCCCGACTTTCATACCAAGAACTCCTTGATCCCATCCCTGGATGACCCTGCCCGCGCCCAAGGGAAAGGAAAAGGGCTGTCCGCGATCTACGCTCGAATCAAACTTTGTGCCGTCGGTCAGCCATCCGGTATATTGGACAACCGCTGTCTGGCCGTTTGCTATGGCATCGCCCGTCCCCCCTTGCAATACTTCGATTTTAAGTGGATCGGTCATTTGATTTTGTGCTTCGGGCCAGAAATAATAAACTAGACCCGCCGCAATTAATAATAAAACTATAATTAAAATTATTTTATTCATGCTTATTATTTTATTAATAAAATCTCTAATAACATTATAACACTACCGATTAAAAGAAAAAATAAACAAGCCATCCACCACTTCATTCTTATTTTAATCGGGTTATTTATGTTCATTTGATTTCGATAATTTTTGACCTTGAGGTAAAACCCGAAACGATTCGGATATTGAACTGGGAAACGCTGAAATAATCGGCCAAGGCCTTAATCACGGCTATATTCGCCCTGCCCTGTACGGGCGGCTCTTTTACCTGCACGCTAAAATTAACTTCGTCGATCTTTTCCACCTTATCCTCTTTAGCCGCAGGCTTAACTTTAACAAAAATTCTCATATTGTTTATTTAACTTTGCTGTAAATCGATGAAAGGATGGATCGGAAGATCGTATTTGGGCCCTTGACGATGATCAACGAACATTTGGCGTTTTTGGCGACGATTTCCGGAACGTTGCCGAAAATAATTTCCCGAAATAATTTCGTTCTGGCGGAAGCCATTAAAACACAGTTGTGGTTTTCGCTTTCTTCGACGATCCGATTGGCAATATCTCCGGGAAAAGACTGCCTGGCGTATAAAACCTCGGTATCCAGCGGTATTTTGGAAGAGATTTCCGCGGATAAGACGCATTGATTTAATTTTTCTTCGGGATTTGATTCTTGAGCGCCTTTTTTAGTAGCTACAAAGATCGCTTTAATCTTACTATCAAAAGCCTTGGCGATGATATTGGCCGTCCGGCCCACCACGCCGATGTACGGACCGGCCGAACACGGCAAAAGAATAGTTTTAAGATCGCTAAGTTGCCTTAAATGAGCCACGATTAATTCGCAGTTGGTTTCCCGTAAAATTGTGTTCAACTTATGACCGAATACTTTCTGGCCGGTTTTTCTCAAGCGATTGTATCCCTTCAAGCCCACGAGCAAAAGGCTCGGTCTTTCCCTTTGGATCATAGAGATAATAGCTCCGGCAATGCTACGGCTGGTCATAAGAACCGCGTGGACATTAACTCCGCCGTCCGAGCACAAATCCAAGGCTTGTTCCAGGAATTTCTTGTTATCTTCCAGCTCCGATTCTTTTATTCTAAGCGGCACAGGCAAAGGCACTTCCTTGACGCTAAGAATGAATATTTCGGCATTTTTTTCCTTGGCGAAAACCAATGCGAGCTTTATCAAATTGCGCCAATTAGAATCGGGAGAGATCGGCAGCAAAATACGATTAGTTTTTCTTTCCGTCGTTCTAAACGCTTCCTCGAAGAAAATTTCTTTGCCGACTTTTTCTATCGCCACCGGCTTGCTGTAAGAAAAATAAACCAAAAATCCGGCGACCAGCCAAGCTATAACGACCGCCAAGCCAACGGGACTGACATGGAAAAATTGATAAATCAAAAGTCCGTAAGCGCCGATGGCGATAAGCGAAGGCAAAGGATAAAAAGGCATTTTGAAAGGACGCGGAACGTCCGGCAGCTTCTTCCTTAGGGCAATCAAAGCCAGGTGCAGCTGGATAAAGAGAAAGATAAAAAGAAGATCGGTGACAGCCGCCACTTCCTTTAATGGAAGAAGTCCGGCCACAAGCGCCACCAGAACCGTGGAAACAACAATAGCGACATAGGGTGTTTGATTTTTGGCATGGATTTTAGCCAAAAAACTCGGCAAAGATCCCGCTCGTCCCATGGAAAACGAAACATGGGAAGAGGAAAAAATAGTGGCATTAAGCGCGGCTGAAGCCGCCAACAAACCGCCGAAAATAATCACCCAGCCCAATCCCGGCATAAAAAAATTGGAAGCCGTAACCAAGGCCCCTTGTCCGGCCTGAGCCAAAACCTGCCAATGCGGGCCGCCGGCCAAAGCGCTGAATATAATCAGAAGATATAAGACGCAAATAATGCCCAGGGAAAGGAAAATCGCCTTGGGAATATTTTTGCGCGGACTTTTCAACTCCTCTCCGGATTGAACGATGATTTCCGAGCCTTCAAAACCGATGTACATCAATCCCATGGCCGAGAACAAACCAAACAACCCCATGGGTAGAAAAGGAACAAAAGTTGTTGATAGCTCCGGTTTCCTAAAGAAAGACAATAAACCGAAAATAATAAAGGCGCCCAGCACTAAAAGTTCAAGATAAACAATAGTCTTTCCCAGCCTGCTGGCTCCGGCCACGCCCCTATAGTTGACCCAGCCGATGAATAAAATCATCGCGATAGCTATGATTTTTTGGGACAAATTCCCTTCGGTGAAAGAAAAAGAAAGGCCGAAGAACGGCAAAATGACAGAGAAAAGCATGTAACCGAAATAAAAAGCGAAGCTTAAAGAATAAAGCCCGCAAGCGACGGCATTGGCAAACCAGGAAACCCAGCCCGTAATATGCCCGGGCAGGTTGCCCAGACCCTTCCTCACCCACACGAAAGCGCCGCCGGCTTCAGGGAACGATGAACCGAGCTCCGCGTAAGCCATGGCCGTCATAAAAGCAATAATGCCGTTAAGCACAACCACCAAAATCAAAGACGGACCGGCGTAAGACAAAGCCATTCCGGTTAAAGTAAAAATACCTCCTCCAATTAAAGCTCCGACGCCGATTAAGGTGGCGTCTGACAAACCCAGCACCCGGGCTAATCTGAATTTAATCCCCGGATCTTTATTTTCGTTATTTTCCATGTTTATCCAATTATAACAGAAAAGCGGAGGAATTGAATCCTGCCGCTTTTTAATATTGAAACCTATTGGGATTTTTCCTCAAAAATCGCTTTGAGATCTGCGGACAGATCCCATGTGGCGATCCGGAAATACAACGTACCGAATCCGGGCACGTCCTGGATGCGTCCGATCATCATCGGATCTATTGCCGGTATAGTAGCGGTCTTAAAATCCTCTTCCCTCGGCGAATAAACATGGATATTCGGCCATCCAAACAACGTTCTCGCTCGCGTATATTTTGGCATTACTTCTGTCGGGATAAGCCCGGTAAAGTAGTAAATAGAGTACCACGTGGCGCCGAGTTCGTCTTTATATCCCTTAACGCCAACCCTTACCTTCTCGGCGTTTTTGGATGGAAAAGGAACAAAACGACTTCCCCCTATTGCCTTTTGAGCTTGGGAAAAACTTTGGTCAATGTGAACCAGCCCTGCGTACCATTCCGCAGACGGCGTACATAACGAGAACCCTTCTTTCAATGCCGCCATCGCGTTGAGCAGTTTGCCGCTGACCTCAAGGCGCATTGATCTTTCCGCATTACAAACACTATTATCACATCCCTGATTTCCAAGATCAACCAAGGCTCGCGCCTCAAGCAGCATAAGCCGGTACATCCTGGCAAGCTTAAGACCAAAATCGTTGGCGGCCAATTTCTCCATTGCCGCCTGCCACTCGGCCGCATTCTGTTCGATTTTCTCTACCGGAGATAACTGCGCTACTGCGGCTGAAGTTGTCTTCCCCACCTCTGTTTTGTCTTTTCTTCCAAATATGGACATGGTTGATCCTCCTTTCATTTATTCAATTCTTGGCTGATTTCTTGAAGAACAATCCACTTTTTCAACCCTTCGAGTTTTAAGGCCTCTCCCAGTTCTTTCCGAAATGTTTCTTTGGTAACTGACTTATCCTGGCCCATAGCTATCAAATTTAAGAGTTTTTCTTTTTCTGCATCGGTGAAAAGGGGAAAAACTTGCATGGCCCTTTTTATCTTTTCTTCCAATGTTTTGCTTGACGGCACTTTTCGGTTCCGGTATCTGTCTGTCTTTCTCTTAAAGAAATTGGTAACAGGCAATAAAACGACTACAAAAATACCGTAAGCAATCCAGGTCCAGTAACCCCCGGGACCCAAAAATATAAATAAAAGATAAGCAGCCATTAGCCCCAAAAGAATCAAACAAGATTTTACCATCATTCTTTTTGAATAATCATTCGCCTCTCTAAGGCCCAAATACGCTTTCCCGAAATAATAATCGCTCACCCAGCTCTCAATCTTCTCTTTAGTATCCTGACTATTTTGTTCTGACATTATTATATCCTCCTTGCAATGAAATGAACTATACGATAAGATACCACACCAAATATTTTCTGTCAAGAATACAAAAACCGCTTTCTTTTTCTTTCCGGAAATTTTTCAATGGCGTATCTCAACATGGTTCTCGGCATCTTTTTGCAATACTCTCTCAAAAAACTCTCTTCTGTTTTCAAATCCCTTTTGCCGACTTCCCGCAACATCCAGCCGACGGCTTTTTGAATCAGATCGTGCTCGTCGTTTAATAGTATTTTGGCTATTTTTAAAGATTCCTTAAAACGATTATCTTTAATGAAACTAAAAGTGGCTATAACGGCAATTCTTCTTTCCCAAAGATTTCTCGACCTCGCGAGTTTTATGAGGATTGATTTTGATTTATCTGTGAGATACGCTCCGACTATTTTATGGGCCGATAAATCCACCAAATCCCAATTATTGATATATTTGGTATTTTGCAGATAAAAATTATAAATCTTTTTTTGTTCTTTTCCTGCATGGAACTTATCAACCAAAATCAAAAGAGCGGTTAAACGCTCTTCGTGTATTTTGGAATGCAATAATTTTTCTACATCGGCTAGCGCAAGATCGGCGTATTTCTTAGCGATTTTTCTAGATTCGGGAACGACTACGCCTAAAAAAATATCGCCTTCGCCGTATTCTCCTTTGCCTGTTTTAAAAAATCCCTGTAAAAGCTTGGCTTTTTCGGGGTTTGCCTTGAATCTCAATTCTTCCTTTAACTCCGAAAGTTTCATGATTTCACAAATAAGCCGCAAAGACAGTGGCCGTCTTTGGCTATTTCCTCACGGCTTGGCTGGCAAGGGCATAACACCATTCGCCGGCAAGGGCAATATCTCGCCCCGTGCTTCTTTTCGTTGGCTAAAAGCCCGCTGACCAATTTCTCCACCGCTTTTCTATCCGGGTTAAGTTTAAAGCCGTTTTGATCAGCGTACTCCTGGCATTCTTTAACCGCTTCGTCTAACAGCATTTTGTCAAACACCTCCCTAAGAACCGGCTCTGGTTTAAGGCCGACAAACCCGCTGACCGGCTTCCCTCCTTTAAAAAGCATTACCGTTGGCACCCGGTCAATACCCAATTTCTGGGCAATATTCGGCACAGTGTCTAAGTCGGCTTTAGCTAAAACAAACTTGTCTTTATAGTCTTCGGCTACTTTTTCCAGAATCGGGCCCAAAACAGTACAAGGCCCGCACCATTGCGCCCAAAAATCAACCAATACCGGTTTGTCGGCATTTTTCAAAACCTCGTCAAAATTTTCATCGGTTAAATTCAACATAGCTATTTTACGGATTCGTAATAAACCGGCTTGCACTGATCCAGGGTTTCTATTTTATCGCAAACGGTGCCTTTTTTCATCTGGTCAAAAATCTTTTGCTTTTTTGCCTCAATTTGCGGCACAACGTTCTTTTGGATATAGTTTTTGATCAGATCCGGCGTTTCGGGAGGATAATTGGCTTCTTCATCAAGCTTAAAACATGACTCGTACGTTTTATTTTCGCGGCATTCGCCGACAAGTGTCTTTTTGTGTTCGCAAAAAGTCTTGATTGCCCCCGAGGGAGCCAATGAACAATCACATTTTGCGGCATCGTCCATACACTCTAAAATCATATTGCCCACTTTGCGCGCCGCATTGGCCATGGTTAATTGTTTTCTGGCGTTTTTTAATGTGTTCACGAGCTTTTCAAGCATGCCGACAGCGAACGGCGGAATGCCGTCCGGCAAATTCGGCTCCTGCTCTAAAACCAAACAGGCATCGTAATCGCCGCTCTCGCACTTGATTTGCAGGGCTTTTTTCTTTTCGCAGAAAGCGCGGGCGTAACCGGGAGTTTTGCCGCAATCGCAATTCTCCGGCTCATTCAGGCATTGCGTGATAACGCCGGCCGCTTCTCTCGCGCCTTTTTCTTTTTCTTTATTGACGTAATCGGCAAAAGACTTGCTGAAAAGCTTGCCGAGCCATGGCGGCATGCCCGAGGGATAAATTTCAACATTCTCCAGCTTATCGCAATTAGTGCCCTCGTGCTTGCAATTCAACCCGTATGTCTTTTGAATATCGCAAAATTCAACATATGACTGCTCCTCCAAACCAAGCTGGGAGCAGTCGCAGGTTTCAACGTCTTTGAAACACTTGCTCAAAGCGCTCTTAACGGCGCTGTCTGCTTCAGCTAATCCCTTTTTGACGCCTGCCTCACATTGAGCCCGACCCTCCGAATTATCAATCTCCGAGCAATCGCAATTAACGGGGTTGTCTTTGCAGGCTTTTTCTATTTTTGTCTTAAGCGTCTTGCCTTCGCTCAATTTCTGTTCGCACTCTGATCTGCCGGCGTCATTAGCGATGCTCGAACAATCGCAGGTGTCCAGATTATTTGAGCAAGAACGTATTTTATCGGTTTTTTCCTTTTCGACCTGGTATTTTGCTTGGATCACCGCCAATTCGCACTGCTTCCTCCCATCTTCGTTTTCAATGGAAGAGCAGTCGCAGGCAGCCAGATTCTTTCGGCAACTCTGCTCTATTTTGGCCTGCTCCTGCACGGCCCTGGCCTTGGCGATTTCCTGAATTTGCGCCTCGCTTGGCCCTTGATCGGCCGCTCCGGCAGAACCGAAAACGCCGAATACCCCGACAAACATTAAAATAATAATGATTGACATGAGACCTTGTTTGTTTTTCATATTATTTTTTAATCCTTGACAACCCTCGATGGCTTGCTATAATTATAATATCACGATGAGAGGACTACCGAAGGGTTCCATCCCTAGGGAATGCCTCTCTTTTTATTTAGCTAATTTTCCTTTAAATAGTTGAATATTGACAATAAAATTACTAAACTTCCTGATTAAAGACGAAAAACGAGTATTTGGCACAATAATTTTACGCAGCTTATTCTGTTTGACTAAATATTCAATTAAACAATAAAAATCGCCATCGCCTGAAACAATAACGGCCTTTTCGTAATTTGGGTACTCAATCATTGCGTGTAAAACTAATTCAGCGTCAACGTTGCCTTTAACCATTACTTTATTGTTTTCTTTTATCTCCAAGGTCGGCTTAAAAATGCAAATGTATCCGGCTTTTTGCAATTCAGCATAGAGTATTTGATTGCCGGGCACAAACCCAATAAATAGATACGCCTTTTCAACTCCGTATTTATCTTTTAAGAATCTCCTGAATCTGGCGAAATCCAAATTCCAGCCCTGACTTTTAACGCCCAAATTTAAATTCTGGCTATCTATAAAAGCGAAGTTGTTCATTATTTTATTCTACCAAAACATTAACGCGATGTTTAACGTTAAAGGTTAAACATCAATTTTTTGTCGCCTCAACCCCCAAACTCTCTAAAGCGATTCCCTGATATTGGGTCTTGCTGATTTCTTTATTCTCCGATAAAATGCGGACATCAAATCCCGCTCCCTTTATTTTCTCTAAATAATCTTCTTTCAATAGAGCGCCGGCTACACAGCCGCAGAGCAGGTCTTCGTCGTTTTTTTGCTTCTCCGCCAGTTCTCCCAGTAAAACAATATCTGAAACATACATCCGCCCGCCTTCTTTCAAAACTCGGTGAGCTTCCTTAAAAGTTTTAGCCTTATCCGGAGCAAGATTAATAACACAGTTGCTGATGATAACATCTATGGAATTGTCTTTCAGGGGCAAATTCTCGATATCCCCTAAAACAAATTCGATATTCTCAATCCCCTGCTTTTTGACGTTTTCTCTGGCTTTTTCAACCATTTCTTCGGTCATATCTACGCCAATAACCTTACCGGTTTTGCCTACTTTCCTGGCAGCTAAAAAACAATCGATGCCCGCTCCCGAGCCCAAATCCAAAACAGTGTCTCCTTCTTTGATGTGACTCAAAGCCACCGGATTGCCGCAACCCAATCCCAAATTGGCCTCGCCACTTATCTTAAGATCCTCTTCCGAATAGCCGATGCTTTTAGAAATATTTTTGTTTTCGCAACCACAGCCACAGCCGGATTTCCCGACAGCAATTTCTTTGTAACCCCTTTTAATAATCTCTTTAAGATTTTTCATAATATTATAATGACCTAAATTCCAGATCCTTTTCAACAACCCTTGGATCAACCCTCAAAGCCATCACGTTTATCCCCATTAGCCTAATGTTATCTAAACTCCTGACTCTCGACAAGGCCACATAGCCCATGCCGTACTCAAATGACTTGCTTAAATCGATTTCCGCCGCATCTATGGTCATGCCCTGGCTTTTATGGACTGTTATCGCCCAAGCCAGCCGTAATGGCACCTGGCTGATGCTGGCGATGATCTGCCTCTCTTCTTCAATGTTCCAGCTGGTGGTCGTAACTGTAATTTCGTCTCCAGATTCTGTTTCAACGATAGGAAAATCAAACTTATCGAAACCGATTACCTTGCCGAGAGTCCCGTTAACATAGCCCTCTTTAAAGTTGTTTTTAACGAAAATAACCATGGCTCCGACTTTCAGACTTAAATGTTCCGGCGCCAGACAGTTTTTCTTCAAAGCCTTAACTAACTCTTTGGGGCCGTAACTCAACGCTTCGTAATTAAACTCTTTCCCTGAAATTTTTGATAATTCCTCGTTGTTGATAACATCTACATCAACATTATGGGTATAAAGCTTGATCGGGTTTATCGTTTTAAGGCTGACCTCTTGATGCAGTCTCGCTTTCAGTTTCGCCAAAGTATCTTCGCCCGCCCGGTTGTTCCTGATATTATTTAAGATGTCTATAAACGCTGAATCATTTTGCCTGTACTGTTTATCAAGATAGCATGTTTTAATATCAGAATTCTTCCAAGCCGAAGATTCATAGGCCAAAGCCGTATTTTCATTTTTAGAGTTAACGGGAGGAAGCTGGAAAAAATCTCCGCACATCACAATCTGCATTTTGCCAAACGGTAAAAATGATCCTTTGGCGAATTTGCAAATAGTATCAACCAGGTCGAGCCTTGAAGCATCCAGCATCGATATTTCATCGATAATTAAAACCTGGGTATCTTTTATCTTAGTCCGCAATTTATCCCTTTTAAGAAGCTGCTCGACTTCCTTGTATGTAAGCTTGTCGTTTATGCCCATTCCGGACCACGAATGAATTGTTCTGCCGTCGATGTGGGTTGCGGCGATGCCTGTGGAAGCGGTTACTCCGATATCGATCTTTTTCTTCTTTAAATGCGCAATAAACTTATTCAATAAAAAAGTCTTACCGGTTCCTGCAGAACCGGTTAAGAATACATTGCAGCCCGATTTTAAAATCTTAAAAGCCTGATCTTGAGTCATTATTAATTAATGTTTAACCTTAAAGGTTAAACAAGTTAGTCATGGATATAATTAATTATTGATTAACGCATTCGCCTCTGGTGTAGGATTCAACAAGAGAATTCCTGCAAGCTTCGCAAGAGTTTGAAAACGTTTGATTAATCGGATCGCATGGCGTTGTGACGCATTGAATGTTTACCTTAGCGCAGACCGGATCATAGAGCTGAAAACAAACATCGCCCTGCCTCTGCTGTGGCTGGCAAAAAGTTGATTGATCGACGCACCCGGTTCCGTCAAAAACTCTGTCCGGACCGCAATCGCAAACCTTTACCTCATGGCTGTTTTGGGGTGAACAGCCGCAAGCGCCAATAAGATTGGTGTTGGGAAAATCTCCCGATGATTGGCAACATAATGACGTGCCAATCGTTCCCACAGAAAGAAGGCAGGCCTGCTCTTTTTTAGCAGAGTCTTCGGTAACTTCCGTCAAAACAGAGCCCTGAACTTCAAAGTATCTGGTAATGCCGACCGAAGGCCGGGTAGTAAAAGGCTCACTCTGTTTTCTGTCGGCATAATTGACCATGATCTTACCGTTATCAATGGAAAAATTTTGCGGAGCTATCCTGTCGCCCAAAAGAATCGCATTGGTGCCGATAGCACTTCCCGACTGCTCGTTCTGCAAAGCGGCAGTAATATAATAAAACGTTCCACTGCCTCCTGGTTCAGAGGTCACGATTAAAGCGGCATCATCAATCTTATCCGCATTTAAATCGCCCAATGAAGACTCGCCCCAAGCCGTAGCAACAGCCCCTCCTTCAACGGTATAGGTGGCGTTCTCTGGATCAAAAGCAACTTTGACTACGGCATTATCTGATTGAGGAAGATTTAACTGCCACACACTGTAGTTTAATACTGCAGCAAAGCTTACCCACAAAATATAAGGCAAGAGCAAGAGACCTGCGACTTTGGATATGCGGTAGAAATTAACAATCGTATATAAGATGGCGAACCAGAGCATGAGAATTTCGAAAAAGGCCAAGCCTGGCGATTTAAAGCCGAAAAAGATAACCGACCATAAAACATTCAAAACGAGCTGAACACTGAAAATCAAAACTGCGTTTTCTTCTCTCCAAGAACCCGTAAAAAGCTTCTTTGAGATCGGATTCCAGGTCTTTTGCTCGACTTCCGCAGGCTTAATTTCAATATGCCAGTTCTTCTTCCAAACCAGATACAAAGAAACACCCATCAACAAAAATAAAGCAGTCCAGACCGGCGCAAAAATAAAATTCGGCGGATTAAAAGACGGCTTAACTAAAAAGACGTACCAGGTTTTGATGGACGGCGTGGTAAAAAATGAGCCCGCAACCCCGGCCAACTGGCAGATTAAGATGCTGATAATGAATTTAAAAATGTTTTTCATATGTTTTTTCATTTTAACCCTATTTCAGCCCTTCGACAACCCCAAAAATGTTGGAGGCCGGGCCTCCAACATTTCCACCTCGCTTGACAGGGTTCGAGCTTATTTTATAGTTAACTATCACTCTTTCACAACTGAATAAGGAGGCAAAAACAGAATGGGAACATTACTTGAAGAACAGGACGCAAACTATAGGGCCATAGGTTTTTGTCACACGTATGAAGATTACGAAGTTCCAGATTTCACCGAAGAAGAGCACAAGATGCTGCTCAAACTAAGAGATCGTGCAAAAAGCAAAGAACCGAAAGATGAATTTCTGGTAAGACTTGCTAAAGCTGACGATCTTCACGACTTATTGAGGGTTTATCGTTTTAATGAAAAGCAATTTAAGGCTTTTACCAAATCATTGCGAGAATCAGGGCAAACCGGTCTACCCGATGATAATCTTTTTAAACGCCTGGACATCTATTGGTCCTATGAGGGTATCGCCTGGTTCATTATCCATGACGGAGGTGAGATCAGAGAGGGAAAAGCCTTTGAAAAAGACGGAATAACAGTCAAAAAAGGTTTTGTGCGCTTGTATTGGAAATAAAGGAGGAAAAGAAAGTGAAGAAACTGATACTGACAATCCTGACAATGATTTTAGTTATTAGCGGGGCAATGATGGGATGCAGCAACACTCCCGCACCGACTCCTGCTCCCACGCCGACACCAACCATAACGATCACAGTCACACCTACGCCGACGCCTACTCCCACACCAACACTAAAACCGACGCCCACGCCATCGCCCACGCCAAACCCAACGACCAAGCCCTCTCCGACGCCGACGCCCACGCCCACGCTTACCCCTAAACCTACGCCGACGCCCAAGCCGACCTCAACACCTACGCCAACGCCTACCCCGACTCCGGTTGTCGCATATAAAACGTACGGATTGAATTTCGGCCCTTACACGAAAGATGGACAAAATCCCGATTTCGGAACCCAGATAAGCGAAGCTCAAATAAGAGAATCGATCGGAGCCATAGCGCCTTACACTCAATGGATCCGGACATTCGGCTGTACGAACGACCTTAAAATAGTCGGCCGCATTGCCCACGAATACAAATTGAAAGTGGCGGTTGGCGCCTGGCTGAGCAAAAACTTGACGGCCAACGAAGAACAAATAACGAGTTTGATAAACATCGGAAAAACGAAAGAAGCCGACCTGCTGATTGTCGGCAGCGAAGTTCTTTTACGGAACGACCTTACCGAAGCTCAACTTATTGATTACATTAATCGTGTAAAACAAGCTGTTCCGGGAGTCCAAGTCGGCGCCGCTGATACTTATGGCGAATTGCTGGCTCATCCCGCAGTAATGGCGGCCGGCACCGTGGTACTGCCCAATTCTTATCCCTATTGGGAAGGAATAAATATCACCAAAGCAGTTGCTTTTGCTAATCAAAAATACCAAGACCTTGTTGCGGTTGCTGGAGGAAAACAGATTATTGTTTCTGAAAGCGGCTGGCCGAGCGCTGGAGATGCAAAAGGCGAAGCTGTTCCGTCGCCGGAAAATGCCGCTGCCTACTTCTTGAACTTTGTTTCCTGGGCTCGCGCAACAAACACTTCATATTTTTACTTCGAAGCATTCGATGAACCCTGGAAAGCAGCCAATGAAGGCGCTGTTGGCGCTCATTGGGGAATTTGGGACAAAAATGGCATCATGAAGCCGGGCATGAAAGATGTTTTTAACGGAAAAACAACGCCCGATGACTGGAGCGCTGCATATATCCCCGGCGGACCGGGCACTCCGGAAATCAAATTCACCGACGTGCCGCCCTATGGAAGCGGCAATAAACTATACGGTCAGGTTCTACATGCAAAGCCGATTGACTGGTGCGTGGCAGTCTATATAAAAGTCAGGGGTGGCTGGTGGACTAAACCATACTGGAGCAATCCGCTCACCCTTATTATGCCTAACGGAAATTGGGTATGCGATATTACGACCGGCGGAGTTGACGGAGAAGCTACAGAAATTATCGCCTTCTTAGTCCCGGCCAAATACAACCCGCCCTTAATGAGTGGCAGCACTGCATTACCCGCCGAACTTACAAACAATGCAATAGCCCAAAAAACCGTAACGCGTTTAAAATAATTGTCAAAAGAAAAAAGAGGACGCCTCATACGCATCCTCTTTTCTATTACTCATTTATCAACCCATCAAATGTTGAAGGTTTCACTATTTCTATTTTGTCAAAACAAAACCCCATTCCTTAATCAGAATGGGGTATTTCTTCGATATCGTAGAGACTGCCTATCGCTTCAATCCCGTTTTCTCTTAAGAATCTCACGATATTCTTGTTGCGTTCGACATATATTGAAATATTTTCTTTCCGGAGGAGGAGCAATTTTCTTTCATTAATCCCCTTCTCGAATCCTACGCAAAAAAGAGTGTGGCACGGCACGCGGTAACGCCTAAGCAGCCATCTGGTAAAACGGGTGAACTGGCGGGGCCTTGATGTGATGATGGTAAATTCATAACCCTGCTTTTCCATCAGCCTCATTTTCTCAACCACTTCTCGTCTCGGCCTGATCAACAGAATAAGGGGGATTAAAAAAGCCCAGGACCACCACGGAAACTTGAATCTTTGGTTATTGAGGCCGTAAGGCGTAATGGTTCCGTCCAGATCTATCCCGATTTTTCTCAAACAGCACCTCCTGATGCAATAATATCAAAGAACAATAACTACAAACCCTATCAGTTTGCCATTTTAAAAACATTTTGTCAAAGAATTCCGTGTTTAACGTTAAAGGTTAAACACATGGTCGAACCTCGGCTAAAATGAAAAGCCGTCTGGTTTACCAGAACGGCTTTCTTAATGAATTTACTCAGCGGGACGATTGTGATTTTTCAAATCCTCCAAAGAATACTGGCCAGTTGACCACAAGCACCCCTGGATGAAGCCGAGCCACCTGAACGCCTTCTCTATCCGCCCCTCTTTAATAAAACCCTCCATCTTGTCCAACATGCCGTGGCAGTGAGCCAATATTTCATATTCAAATCTGGGTATCTCGCCGTGCGAAAAATCCATAATCCCGATTCCTTTTTCTGCAAAATGCTTACGGTATATATTAATCACTTCCAAAATCTTTGGTCCGTCCACGATATTCTCCTTTAGTTTTAGGCAAATTGTAATTCCGGGGCTTTAACAAACAAAGGACTTTGTGCCGCAAGAAGCGTCGGCGGCACCAAGACCTTCAATCCTCTTGGAATAACTTCAATCTTATATTCTTTTTCGGCGGAAAGAACTTCGCCGTCTATTTCGCAAGGAAGAGACTCTGGAGAGGAAATCGTCAAAAAAGCGGCTTTAGACATGGCGACTTCCGGCAGATTAACGTGGGTTCCCTTCAGCACTTTAACAATATCCTTCAGCGCTTTCATTTTATCCACACGATTAATGCGGCAGATATCAAACAAACCGTCCCGCAGATCGGCCTCGGGAGCGATCCGGAAAATAGCGCCGTAAGTCGGGCCATTAGTTACAGCAACCAGGATCGCTTCTTTCGGATTCTCGCCGTTTACGCCTATGTTATAAAACGGTATGCCTTTCACGATCTCCTCCAAAGCCGCCAGCAGATAGTGGCTCTCTTTGGGAAGAAGCCGATATTGCCCACCGAACTTTTTAGCAACCCCCACCAGCAAGGCATCGAAACCGAAACTGGCAACATTGAGGAAATACTTTTCTTCGTTTTTCAGGATCAGTTTCCCGAAATCTACCGTAATTGCCTGATTTCTTTCTATCATCTCAAGGGCCTTGACCGGTTTTTTAGGAATCCCTGCATTCTTGGCAAAATTATTGCCCGTGCCGGCTTGGATAAAGCCGAGAACCGGCAACTGCTCCAAGGGAACACCGGTTGCCATTATGCCATTTACGACTAAACAATACGTTCCGTCTCCGCCCACCACGACCACTCTGCCGAATCCCTCCCTTACCGCCCTTTTCCCTAAATTAAAAGCGGTATCTAATCCGTCTGCCGCGGTAGAAAGAATAATCGGCCTCTCGCCTCTTTTCCCATACCAATCTTCAATAATCTTTTTGCAGGCCAAACCCCGGCCTTTTCCCGACCAGCAATTGACGATAAACAGCTTTTCCATCTCTATTTCACCTCCTTTCTTTTTCAAAGTGCTTTTTGATAAACCTATTTTAACCTTCGCATTTTTGAGGGATAGTTGTCAAAATAAAAGACCGTCCAGTTGGACTGAACGGTCTTCTTCGCAAACGCTATTCTTCTACTTTTTGTTTTTCCTTGAAAAGACGCACTGCTTCTTTCAGGAAAGCCAGACTCTCGAGAATCTCGATCTCTTTCCGAAATTCGTATCTCTCCGGCTTTTTCTGATTCCGCAGTTTGAAAAGAACTTTTTCTATGAGGGGCAAGAATTCCCAATCTTTCACCGCAATGGCGCAACGGATCACCCGTTTCACACCGACCAGCTCGTAATCAATGATGCCATGCTTGGATTCGTATTCCTGGACCAGGAACGATTTCAGAAACGGCTTCAACGAAGGCATTTTAGGACTCTGATAGATGTGCGGCGTTCTTTCCAGTCTGCCTGCGATAATCTTAAGGATGTCCGACCGGTAAATGAAGCCGACATCGTCTGCGAAACCATCTTTAGTAATCTTGATGGCAAACTCTATGGCGCGGCTGACCAAATCGACATTGCGATCAAAAATATAATCGCTATCGGCGTTAAAAACATACCAACCAAGCAAGTCCTTCCAAAAATAAGAACCGGACTCTGCTCTCGTTCCCTCTTTCTTAAGGTCATAAACCCGCTGTTCAATCCAGTCGGCGATCTGATCAGGCACCGGAACGGAACGATCCAGCCAGTATCTTAAAATCGCCTGCCTGATATCGTAAATCGGGTATTCGTCGAAAAGCCATGTAAGATCGAGATAATAATTGCGCTTGATTCTCTCGGTGATAGCACCTATGTGTATTGTTTCTCTGAACTTCGGGACCTTTTCCGCAACGACTGTCATCGTCGCCTCCTTTTGACCCTGTTGGGTCTTTTTTAAACTTCCGCTGGTTAGCGGATACTCTACTTTTAATCTTTTACCGACTTCTGTCAATATAATAAAATATTGTCAAAACAAAACTCCGCCCCAAAGGGCGGAGGCAATCAATTAGTTTATACTTTCCTTATTTTGATAAAATCTTCTTTTTCTTTGGGCGTCAGGGACGTCATCCAGAAAATGAAAGGCCGGCGAAGTTTGTCTGTGGACCAGTTCTTGTCTTTAAAAAGAGACGCTTTTTCTATTTTGAAAAGAGTAAGCATAGAAGCGGTCGCTTGCATGTCGAAAGAAGCTAAGCGGTTATGTTCTGATAAAAACTGCTGTTTCTTCGTCATGCTTCTATCATACACTCATTCTCGAAAAAAGCAACCTCTCTCCTAAAAACAAAAAAGGAAGGCTTGTTAAGGCACTTCCTTTTATTTCTTGTTCCGCCCCACCGAAAGTCGGTGGGGGGTACGACGGGATTCGAACCCGCGCCCTTGTGGGCCACAACCACACGCTCTTATCCAGCTGAGCTACGTACCCCTGCAGAGAGTTATGCGGAAAGGCTCTTCGATAATGTAGCAATACACTGCTCTTGTGTCAAGGCCTTTTCTTCGCGCAATTTCATGTCTTTTAATTTAACAATCCCCTGCTCTTTTTCATTCGGACCGATAATAACAATGAAAGGGATATTCTGCTTGGCCGCATAAATGATTTGCGCCTTCAAAGTCCTTTCGTCTCCAAGGTACAATTCGGCGCGAATGCCATTTTTTCTAAGCTCTTGAGCTAAGAGCAGGGAATCTCTCTGTAAAGAATCGTCGAAAATCGTTACCAAAACCTGAGTCAAGGTTGAAACTGGGACAATCTTGCCCATTTTTTCCAAAGCAACATAGAGTCTGTCGACACCGACCGAAGCTCCAACTGCCGGAGTTGAAGTCGAAGTGAATCGACCAATCAATCCGTCAAATCTGCCGCCGGAAAAAACTGAACCGATTTCCGGCAAATCAAGCAAGGTTGTTTCAAAAACCGGACCGGTGTAATAATCCAAACCGCGGGCGACGGAAATATCGATTCTCCAGTTTTCCTGAGAAATTCCCAGGGCCACCAGATTATCAGCTATTGCTTGAAGTTCGCCTATTCCCTCTTCAGCCACCTTAATGCCGGAGAAAATGTTTTTTAGCTGACTTAAAATCTCAAAGTTTCCGCCTCGGATGTTCAGGAACGCAACGATTTTGTCCGCGGCCTTGTCTGTCAGCCCCTGGTTCTTCAATTCTCCAACCACCGCTTCCAAACCGATCTTTTCCAGTTTGTCGATAATGCGTAGCACTTCTTTGACCTGATTAGAATCAAAACCTGCGTACTCGCCCAAGCCGTTCAATATTTTACGGTCGTTAAAGCGCACCACAAAACGATCAATGCCGAGCTCTTTCATGGTCGTGCACATGAGCAAGACAATTTCTGTATCGGCCAAAATAGATTTCGATCCGACGATATCAGCGTCAAACTGCAAAAATTCGCGGAAGCGTCCGGCTTGGGGCTTCTCTTTACGCCAAACCTTGCCTACCTGATAACGCTTAAATGGTTTTTGCAACTCCGGGTAACCCGCGATAACGCGCGCCAAGGGAACCGTCAAATCAAACCTTAGGGTGATGCTTTGATCGCCGGTTTTCATCTTGTAGACTTCCATGGGAAAAGCGGGATCATCTGTACCCAAAACATCTGATCTTTCAAGGGCTGGCGTATCAAGCGGCACAAAACCAAACATTTCATACGTTCTCTGGATAGTGTCGATCATTCTCTGACGATTAATCATGTCTTTGGGCAAATAGTCTCTAAAACCGCCCAAAACTTCCGGCTTTACGGTGTTGTTGGTCATTTTATCGCCTCCTGTTTGATTTTGGTTTGTTTCCATATGAGAATTTTAAGATACTTCAATAGTATCTTTCTTTTTGGCACCGCTGTCAAGCGCATGTTGTTAAAAATAAATGCCTTCTTCGACAGAAGGCATCTTAATTTATTGAGAACGGATCCATTCCAAACATTCAGCCAGCCCTTCGGTAATCGGACGATCGGCAATAAACGAAGCTTTTTCTTTCAAACCAGCCGAAGCATTGGCCACTGCGCAATGGATAACGCTTTCGTCTAAAATAATATCGGAATCGCTATCGCCTACCATGTAGAATTCGGCCAAGGAATATTGTTTGCGCAAAAGCATATATCCGTCAGTTTTGCTGACACCGGTAGCGTTGCAAATAGCAATACCGTATTTTTCGTTGTAATCGGGTTTATCCAATCCAGCCGGAAGGACAAGACTGTTTATTACTTCCAAGCCGTGACGGGCAAAAACAGGATCAACGGAAGCCAATCCATCGTAACCGATTTTCATAAAATACATCGCTATTGTCTGTTCTCTCAAGCCGTCAACGATTAAGGTATAGCTGTTCGGTCGGAACTTCTTTCCTTCATGAATCCACGACGAAGCATCGCCTATCTCCACACAACAATTCATGGACCTGAAAACTTTTTCAGCCTCAACGATAAACTCTCTGATTCCGCAGATATTCTTGACTAAATCCTGACGGCCGTTGATCTCAACCACCGCTCCTCTTTCAGCCACAATGACAGTGGGCTTTAGGCCGATCATCTGATAATAATTGCGTTTGATTCTTTCAACAGGCGTATCAGTATTGGGCGCGATGATAATTTGGCCATCTTGCCCTAACTCATAAATAAGCTCTGAAATATCGGCGGTTGGCTGATATTGCCTATCACAGACTACTCCATCCTGATCAAGCATAACTATTTTCATGGCTGTCTCCTTTCTATCTCAATGTTAATGAGCCGATTCGCTTAAAGACTTAACTGTTTCAAGCGCAATTTTAATGGCTGCATCCGTGCCTTTTCTTACTTTAGCCATATCAATCAATCTGTAAACCATGTCAGGATTTTTTGCAACTTCTTCCGGGGGTTCTGGGGTATTCACCACCAAAATAGCTCCTGCCTGCAAATTTCTTAATTTAGAAACTAAAAAAACAGAAGAGCACTCCATTTCAGAACTTACAAATCCCTGGCCGGCTAACTTTACAAAATTAGCTGTCGGCTCATAAAAAGCGTCGTGAGTTCTGTTGACTCCGGTAAAATATTTAACGCCCATTTTTTCGGCATTCTTTTTAAGAAGCTCAAAAATTTTCTCGTCAGCCGGGGCTTTTTTGATACTCGGGTCGTATTCTCTGGTTGTTCCGTCTAAACAAGCGGCGCTTTCCGGAATAATAATATCACCGGGCTCCATTTCTTTGAGCAAGCCCCCGCAAGTGCCTATTCTGATAAAAAACTTAGCTCCTATGTTTGCCAGCTCTTCAACTGCAATAGCCGCTGACGGGCAGCCGATGCCGGTCGATGTGGCAGAAATTCTTACATCTTTATATCTGCCGGTATAAGTCAAAAACTCCCGATTGTAGGCAATCTTTTTTGCTTTCTGCCAATATTTTGTAATACCCGAAATCCTGCCTGGATCACCGGGCAGCAAAACATACTGTGAAATATCATTTTTTTTGCACCTGATGTGCGGCTGAAGATTGCTTGGCATGATCAATAAGAATTATTATAGAGAAGTTTATGTTCTGAGTCAAGGAAACAAAAATCCTCAAGCATAAGCCTAAGGATTTCTTAATTATTGAAAACATAGAAACGTACAAACGACTTAGGACAGCATATGGGCGTCATCGTGAAGAAGATCCAGGATTCTTTCCTCTACCTCGTAGAAAACGTGGGTTTTCGGTGTTACTGCCAGGCTAGCTCTGGGATAAGTTCCGATCAAATCATCGAGAGTTATCTTTTTGTGGTTCAGCGATTCCATTTCTTCGAAAATAGATATCGTATCGTGGATGCAATCAAGAGAAAAAGCTGAAACTATCCGCAGGTTGTTGGGCAAACTGGCCCACCCGACCGGTCGTCCGTAAGGCAGAATATAGGGCATCGACAAAGAAAGGCCGTTGTGAAGATAGGTCGGCATGATCGTGCCGTTATAAACATGGCCTACGACTCTTCCGGCGTTGGGAATAAAAGGGAAGAAATCGTAGTCGGGCAGCCAATCGATGAAACCGTCTTTTTCCCACTGATAAACGGCCTGAATTTTCATGCCGCCGCGAGTTTGTTCAATAGCGTTGCGAGCTTCGTCAAACAGTAGGCCAATCACCAGGTAATTGAGTTTAATATCGCGCGATCGGCAAGTCTCAAGTACGGTGCAAATTGTCCCGCCGGTGAAACTACCATCTTCCACCAAAATAAGAGGCCACTGTTCAGCGTGAAAAATTATTTCCCTGATCTGCTGTTCGATGGGAGAATATCCCGGACGCGGGCCTATGCCCAAAAGATTACCCTCGCAGTTAACAATTCTGTTGATCTGGAGATGAACCCCGCCGAATTTTTCAACGAGTTCCGGCACGCTGCTAACAACCAGCATATCGTTCTTTTTCGTGAGCTCATGGACCGATGCGGTTATCTTGTGATACATATCGCGACACTGCACAGCCTCAACGCGGTATTGGGGCAATATTTCCTGAAGTCTGGTAACGAGATTCTGCTGTATTTTGTTGAGAAAAGGTTCTTTGGGTATCAAAAGGCCTTTTTTGGCAAAAGCAAGCATTTTTTCCGGCAAATCGAGAGTGACGATATAAACCTTAGATGACTTCGAATGCGCATGGTGGACATCTTTCTGATTACGCATGGTATGATCCTCCTTTTTTCCGTATTTCAAAGAACTAAAACTTCGGAAATTATTGTATATTCCAATATATCAAAGCTCGGAATGAGTTGTCAAGCACAGTTAAAGAGTTGGCAGTTGTTTGGATTTATAGAGTTCCGGATCGATGGTTCTGGCAAAACAAGTCCTTTCGGCCTTGTGGTCCCAATTCTGTTGGAATGACGATCTGTAATTCACGGAACCACTGGAGACAATCTTGAAGTCCGCGCACAGTTCGAAAGAAAGCTGACCCGTGATCGCGTACCCGTAAGAAGCGTCCGAATCCGGATCTTTGGGAACCATAAATCCTGAGATGTTGTCTTCCAGCACATTTAAGCTTGGCGGCAAAACCTGTTTTTGAATCCAGTAATTAAGAATCTGGTCTTGCAGCACCTGAAGGTCGCTCACTCTTTGATCGTCAAAGCGGCGCACGCGCTGTTCCTGGGGTGTGCCGATAATGAAAAACCCGACGACAATGCTGATGACAACGATAGCGGAAACGGCCCAGGCTAAAATCTTGGGGATTCTTGAGGTGCCATTATCTTTTCTCCTCAACTCCCAGATATAATAGCCGAACACTCCCAGGGCCACCAAAAGCACGGTCAGAATCTTCAAAAAGAACTGAATCGTCAATTCCCCGCTCATAAAATTGTAAACGAAAATAATCAGATTGACGATGATAGTAATAGACGAAACGAAAAGAGTAAAATAAACCAGCCACTTGCGCAATCTCCCCTCCCGCTTCTCGGGATTGCTCTTCAAGTCTTTGGCTAAGAGCCACGAAGTCAGAATAAAAACCGGCATCGCCACGATGAATATCGAAGTCGCCACCCTGACCGTATCAGCTATGGCCGTATAATAAAAATTAAGCGGATCGGGGAAAAGAGCTGAAACATACTGGATATAGAGCATGATAAAACCGACGATGCTCAAATAAAAGGTCAGAATATTTAAAAGATGCAAAAAGACATCTTTTGGCGCGCTATGCTTGGTTGTAGTGTTTTCCATATGCTTATTTTACCACTTGGAGTATAATGAAGCAACAAAGGTCGAAACGGTTTTTTAAATAAGAAAACAATATGTCTATAGAAATCCTCGCGACCAATCAGATGCAGATGATTGTCGCTTTAATCGGAATCGACGTGGTTTTGGGTCTCATCGCCGCGTTGATGAAAAAAGAGTTTGTTTTGGGAAAAGTAGCCGGCTTTATGAAAAGAGGCGTGCTGGTTTACGTCTTCGGTTTTGCCGTCATCTCGGCGGTCGGCGAAGCGCTGCCTTCTTTAGCAATAGTAGTAACCGCGGCCTATTGGTTAATTATCCTTGCTTTAATCGGCTCGGTTTTAGATAATCTCGGGAAGATCGGTCTGCCTATACCGAAAATTTTGAGGAAATAAACTGTTGCCTTGCACGGAGCAGGCAGAATATGGTATAGTCAAAGTAACGAACTCAAAGGTCGCGGTAAATAATAATCTAAAAAAAACCATGGCAAAATCAAATTCCGCGTTCATGAAGCCGATGAAGATCAGCGAAGATTTAGCTCCTGTCGTCGGCAAGGGTCCGATGCCAAGATCCGAAGTTGTCAAAAAACTCTGGGTCTACATCAAGAAGAACGACCTTCAGGACAAGAAGAACAGAAGGAACATCAATGCCGATGCGAACTTGAAGAAAGTTTTCAACGGAAAAGGCGTTGTTTCCATGTTCGAGATGACGAAGCTTGTTTCCAAACATCTTTCGTAAAGCATTCGAGCTCGAATGCTTCAAACAAACGGCCCCGCTTAGCGGGGCTTTTTGTTTCTACTTAGTTCTGATATTTCTGTTTGATGATTTCTCTTAGGATCGCTTCCACTTTTTTCATGCTTTCGTCGTCAATGATGGAAATCGGCACGGCCGCAATCTTGGCCTTCTTTAACTGACCGAGTTTTTTCTTGAGTTCGGCTTTATCAACAAGATCGCTTTTGCATAAAAAGACGTACTCTTCTTTGACCAGCAGTTCTTTGTTGTAGGCACCGAGTTCCTGCCTGATAACCTGGTAATCCTTCACAGGATCCTGGGATTCGGAAGAGATGAGGTGAAAAAGAGTTTTGGTCCGCTCAACGTGGCGTAAAAACTTAATGCCCAAGCCCTTGCCCGAAGAAGCTCCCTCAATCAAGCCGGGAATGTCGGCTAAAATCAATTCGTAATAAACACCGAGGCTGGGATTAAGCGTGGTAAAGGGATAGTTGGCAACTCTGCTTTTGGCGCGGGTCAAAGCATTCAATAAGCTTGATTTGCCGACATTGGGCAGACCGATCAATCCGACGTCAGCAATCATTTTAAGTTCCAGCCTCAAATTTCGCTCCTCGCCGAGCAAACCCTTGCCGTACTGCATCGGGGTTATATTGGTTGAGGAACGAAAATGCAAATTACCCATACCTCCTTTTCCGCCGCGGGCCATGAGCACCTTTTCGCCGATAGCGATAATTTCAACGCTTTGACCGGTGGCCAAATCAGTCACCACTGTGCCGATCGGAATCCTGACAATTAAATCCTTGCCGCTTTTCCCGTCGTTAAACTGAGTTTTGCCGTTCTCGCCGTTTTGGGCCTCAATTCTTTTTTTGAAACGGAATTGATTAAGAGCGTCGATGTTCGACACTCCTTCAAAAAGAATACTGCCGCCTCGACCGCCGTTGGCTCCGGCCGGCCCCAGGTTCATTTTAGTCTTATTAAAAGCCACGGCTCCCCGTCCGCCATGTCCCGCGATAATTTTAATTTTAACGTCGTCGATTAACATAAATCTATCTTAACAAAAAGGAGAGAACTTGTCTCTCCTTTAATAATTATTCTGACGCTACCACTCCCACTAACGCTATGATGGCACCAGGGATAAGGGTAACCCAGAAAAAAACGGCCATTACTATCCCCCAGATTACCGCAGAATTATTGGCGTGCCAATTAACAATTGCTTGCGTAACGCCGCCGTACAGCATTACATAAACTCCTAAATAGCCAACCAGGGCTATGGCCGCCAGAATCAAAAGCACTCCCAAAACTTTCATATTCCCTCCTAGTCTGTCGTTTGCGATAATATTGTATCCCGAATTAAACTTTTGTCAATATGTTGTCGTGGTTCAATACCTTATGACCACCCCGTTGTACAATTATGGATATGGCTTACTCTAAAAATCCCAACCTGCCCCGGGTGAGAATGGAGGCAGTGGAATTGGTAAAATATCACGGCTGGAGCGC